>Ga0209489_102986_pt1 | contig 33594 bp, 19 predicted proteins | sample SiratrowhiteBW_FD_187527 | JGI IMG/M metagenome (GOLD analysis project Ga0209489, IMG submission 187527) | Root nodule microbial communities of legume samples collected from California, USA - Siratro white BW (SPAdes) (version 2) | ecosystem: Host-associated > Plants > Roots > Nodule | place...
AAAAAAAATAAACCAAAAAAAAAAAAAAACATAAATAGAAGAAAGTGACTAGACGCACTATTTTGACCACGGTCCCAAAAAATAGTCCACTATCCCAACCCTATCCTTCTTCCTAACGTTTTCAAGCTCCTTCTTAGCTATATATATATATATATATATGTAAGGAAAAAATTAACAAGACATAAACGTAAGACCGTTGCTTCTGACTTCCTAATTCAAACACAACATCATCGTCATCCATGGCTACCACCTCCTTTCTCTCCTCATTCCTCGTGCTGCTGCTACATTTGGCCGCCACCGTGCATGGCATCGGTGTAAACTACGGCACTCTGGGTGACAATCTACCGCCGCCGGCCACGGTGGCCAACTTTCTGAAGACGCGGACGACGATCGACCGCGTGAAGATCTACGACGTGAGCCCGCAGATCCTGCAAGCCTTCGCGAACACCGGCATCCCCGTGACGGTGACAGCCCCCAACGGTGACATCGCGGTGCTGAAGCACATCGACACCGCGAGGCAGTGGGTGGTCACGCACATCAAACCCTTCCACCCGCAGACAAAAATCCAATACATCCTCGTCGGCAGCGAGGTCCTCCACTGGGGCGACGCCGCCATGGTCCGCGGCCTCAACCCCGCCATTCGAACCCTCCACGCCGCCCTCCTCGCCGAGGGCATAACCGACATTAAGGTATTTTTCTATTATTAGCCCCTGTGTTCCTCGCACGTGTGTCACGCATTCAGATTTAGCTTAGTTAAATTTTTTTTTTGTTTTTTTGGTTTTTCAGGTGACCACCGCTCACTCGTTGGGGATGATGAAGTCATCGATTCCGCCGAGTGCGGGGAGGTTCAGGTACGGTTACGCAAAGAACGTGTTGACCCCAATGCTGAAGTTTTTGAAGGAAACGAGAGCGCCGTTGATGGTGAACCCGTATCCCTATTTCGGGTACAACGGAAAGAACGTGAACTTCCTTCTCTTCAGGCCCAACCGCGGCTTGTACGACAGGTACACCAAGCTCACCTACACCAACCAGTTCGACGCTCTCTTGGATGCGGTGTACTCCGCCATGAAGGACGTCGGCTATGGTGACGTGGACATCGCGATTGGCGAAACGGGGTGGCCCTCCGTCTGCGACGGTTGGGATGCCTGCACCGGTGGCAATGCTCAGACCTTCAATAGCCAACTCGTGAAGCACTTGGCAACGGGGAAGGGAACGCCGTTGATGCCCAACCGAACCTTCGAGACCTACATCTTCGCGCTTTTCAATGAGAACCAAAAGCCCGGCCCAATAGCAGAACGCAACTGGGGCCTGTTCCAGCCCGATTTCACGCCCGTCTACGATTGCGGAATCATGCGGGCCGGACAGGTTATTCGCTTGTCCTTTTCCTCTGTTATTTATCGCTCTTCATTTCTTTATTATTTTCTTGGGTTTCTGTGGGCCCACATCCTTCCAGCACTCTAAAACCAACCGTTGATTATGAATCTTTTTTGCTGTAATCTGACGGTTGAGATAGCTTTGCCCCACCCCTGCTTTATCAAGATTTGTCCTTTTCCTTCCTCTCTCACATGGCCACAACTAGTTTATTTATTTATTTATTTTTCTAGATTTGTGTATTTTTTACAAAATAGGTAGATTTTCAAAAAAGTGGTGCTGGGACTTCAATGTAAATGTTTGCACCTGAAGTCGTTCTAGGCAGCATAGTTATTTTGATATGAAAGTTAATAATTTTTTGTATATATATATATATATTTTTTTTTTTATCTTAAATGAATTGGACATTATTTCAGTTGAAGTCAGATTATATATTACTGTCAAAGGTTGTTTTTATTTATGGTAGTTACTATCGTTAAAACCTTGTGTTAAGATTGTTTTTGAATGAACAAATGCAGAATGTTGCACCTGCAAAACCTGGACCTGCACCTGCAGTTGGAGGAGGACAATGGTGTGTGCCGAAGGCAGATGCTAGCGATGCAGCTTTACAAGCAAACATAAACTATGTGTGCAGCCAAGGAGTTGATTGCAACCCAATTCAACCAGGGGGAGTTTGCTATGCCCCCAACAATGTCAAGGCACTTGCCACCTATGCCATGAATGCCTACTACCAAGCCAATGGCCGCCATGATTTCAACTGTGACTTCTCCAACACCGGTGTCATCACCACCACTGATCCAAGTGAGTCTCATCACACTTCTATCCCATAATTCCCAGAACCATTTTGTGTTTAAGAACATGTATTTATTGATTTTCTGTGTGTTGTGTTATTATCTGCAGGCCATGATAAATGCAAAATCTGAGATTGAAGGTTATTATGATCAGAGAGAGGAAAAGCCCATGGTCATAGTGGCAATGTGGCTTAGCGGTTTCTTTGCTTTTTCTATGCGTTCATGTACTCAAATTATTTAGTTTGTATATTGTTCTGGAACAAGAATCTTAAACCTGGCATCACATTTCATGCTTTGGCTAAGGTTATGTTCCTTCGAAGACTAATTTCGAACCTTTACATTTAATATTAACATCAGTCAGTGGTAAGTAGATAATGCTGTTAGTTCCTGATTTTCAGACTCGCTGATTTTGATATAAAGTTAAGCCATTTATTTTTAAAAAGGAAAAAACACGTTAAGATTATATATGATTATAATTATTTAAAGAAATGAACCGTTGGTCTCTAATTTCCATAATTGTACTATACCTTTGCTTTTGCAAGCTGTACTCGATTAGCAGTAACGTGCTCGATAAATTAGGCTTTGTTTGGTTCGAACTTTAGGTAGAAGTTTTGGAATTTTAAGAAGTTATTTGTAACTTTAACACTAAATTTGAAATCAAATCACGTAAGTTAAGTAGATGTAACGATTAGAGGCGGACAAAAGCTAAGTTTTGAAAAAGTTATTTTCTTTTTTCCTTTTTTTCCTCATTGATATGCACATGGCATGATTTAAAAGAATTGTAGTAATTTTTAGTTGTTTCCATCCAAATTTGTTGAACGAGTTAATAACGCAAGAGAAGAAAAAAGTTAACATAGTAGGCTTATGGTGACATTTTGTGGCAGACAAATTCTTTTCAGCTTTTTCCTTTTATTCTTGTTTTTGTTTTGCAGCCTTTTTCTATTATATAGTGATAACTAATTTTTGTGTTTCATATTTTTAATAGAAACTTCTTTTTTAATCACAATTTCTTCATTTAAAAATTCCCAACTTTAAGATACTTTTTAAAGAATTTGGGTCTAATTCCACTATAATCAAGGACCTAATGCTAATTATTCATCTTTTGAGATACTCAAACAAACATTTTAATAAATTCATCTTATTGGATCATGGAGTACTTTTTGGGCCCATGTGTCAGGCCCATAAACCCTAAACTTAGTTTAAAGCAAAGCCCATATTTCACACACAATTCTCAAAGAAATTCAAATAATGAGATTTAAATATATTTGCCTGTTTGCATAACACAGCATATGTTTCTCATATTCCAAAAGAAAAACAACAAAACATCTTTCACAATCCCCTTGATAATGGTAATTTTTTTATGTGTGTTTGGTAAAGCACTTTAATTGATTCTTTCGTTTCCTTAACAACAGACAAACTGGACAAAGAAGTCTGAATAGATAGAATTTAGTCCAAAATTTTCAAAAGGGATAATTTGGAATCACCCAGAGAACGAAAAAAATGAGATGAAACTAATAAAGTTCAGTATGAAGTTGAACGCTTTTAAAAGCTTATATTAGACATGCATCTTTTCAACAAAATCAAACAATCAGAATAAATTTTTTATGTTTGTTTGACTTTACTCTACCTTCTACTATCTGGAAACTAAAATGAAGTAAAAGTATTATTGATAAAGTGTTTTATGTTTTTTTTTATTTATCATTTCATTTCGTATTATTAATATTAGTAGGAAGAGACACTTGCTGTTTCTATATTTTGAAAATGAATAAAATTAATAACAATAGTTGCATTAAAAGAAAAAAATGAGTAATTTGTATATACTAAATTATTGAAAAATGTGATTGATTTATAGCATATTTTAACCCAAAAAAGTAATTATAATAGCTCATAAATACTTCGCATTCATAGTTAATAAAAACTGATAGTTGCATGACATTTAAGATAATATATGTTCCAATAATTAAATACTTCTCATATAGCATTTGTTTAATCAACGACTATTAAGAAAACTTCATCAATAATTTACATTGTGCACATTTTCTAGAATTGTATTCTTTTCCTCCTTCATTGTACTCACATAAAATTCATCTTTTCTATGGAATATTAATGCACATTCTTAATTAAATAAATAGAACCACCCTTGTTTTCAAAATTTCCATAAAGTGAAATCATTTTGATCCATTGAATTTCTCAATATCAAATCTATACGGCAACACCATGGACAATATTATATTTTGACCTAGAAACTTAGATCTTTGACAAAAGATATAATGATAAAGAAAGCCACAAAATTTATGTGATTCAGTCACTAAGACTTACGTGCAATCGAAAAATTATACTATATTCATATAGGAAAATAAATATTGTCACTAGTGTTTACTTGGTGTGATAATTTTTTTATGATATGTAAGGAAAGTTTTCAAAGATAGGATGGAGTGTTAGATGAGAAGAAATAATTAACTTTATGAAAAATAATTAGGAGATTATAAAATTTGTCTTATGTTCAATATTTAATTTTTTAAATAATTATATTTATTGATTTTTTTAATAATTATTATCGGTAATTTATATGACGTTACTCTCCCTACAAAATTTCAAAACAAGACCACACATTCTGCAAGACGTTCAACGCGGTCATCACTAAGATATGCTTGATTTTTAAACGTTACAGAAAAAAAAAAACAGAATACTTTATTAAACTTTTTATATCATTTATAGTTATATTATACTTATTTTTTAACTTATATAAAAGTTTTTAAGAACCGACACAAAATAGTGTGGCATTATAATTTTAATTCAACAAACCAATCATTTTGTCTTTCCAAACTTTGTAACTTTTAATTAAAACAAATTAAAAGAAAACATTTTTCTTTAAATTAAGACCTATAGAATGTGAATTTGGGTTATGATTTGATTGAACTACTCAACATAAAATTCAATATATCAATGATAAGTGTCTAATCAACAAATTCACGATGAAGGATGTCTGAAATATATATAATATTTAAGCATAGAAATTAGGTATGTAATGGCGATTTAAAAATATAATTAGGTTTACTAAATGTATATTTTTCATTTAAATCTAAGTTATTCAGTTTGATTAAACTTGTTATTACCTAATTTCGTGTCTAAATATGATTGGGACCACAATGATGACGAAATTGAGCTGTAAAACACTAACACTACACATTCGCACCACGTATTATTTTATTAAATAAGAACGAATAATTAAGCATATTTATTGTTCATTACTCACACAAATCAAGATATAATCAAATTTATAATATTTATTAATTTTGACATATATTACCAAAATCTAATCAAATTACTATAATTTAAATTCAAGTCTAAAATTTGTTATTCTGTACAAAAGCTGAGTTTGATCAAAATTCAATAAATTAATTTCAAAAAAGACATAAACAACTTAACTCGTTTAAATATCCATTACAATTAACAATGTTATCCAACAATATATTCTCACAATCTCTTCAGTGTATTCTTTAATTTGGCAATTTATTCTTTCAGCTTTCTTTGTACACCAATGAAATTTTTCAAGTTTTGAATCATATAATATTTTTAGCAGAACCTTTTTCCTATAATTTGAAAAGGGAAAAAGAAAGTGTCCTCAAAATGCTAAACTCTGAAGCATATATATACATGTATTTTGTTTCTTACCTGGATTTTGTGGCACTCAAAATTTAGGTCAACATCAGTTGTTTGATTGTGTTGGATGCACAGGAACTCTGCATGTTAGATCATTGATCATAATTGGTAGATTTCGTGGCAATGAGGAAGATGTAGACATGATCTATGAACTAGCCTCTTGATGAAAAAGCTCCAACTTTTTGTTGAGACCTTGTGTCAAAGTATCTGTCAATTCTGGTGCTTGAAATTGATAGAACTCTGGTTACTGTTATCAATTTAAAACTTTTACTTACTCAAACATTCAATCTTGGTAATAAATTATTGCAAACCCTTCTAAAGTGAGATGAATATGATAAAGGCACAGCTAGCTTATGGGGTTGAAACTTGATTATTATTAGCTAGGACCAAGGATAAAGTTGTTGTTGTTGCATGTTGTCTCTCTTCATGTTCTCTCTATTTTAATTGTTTTTGAAGGCAATGACAACTTTGAAAGGAAACACTTTTTGTGAGAGAACTTTCAAGTTGTCAAATGAGGTAAGCCTAACTCCTCACCCCTCTCAAAAAAGCATCAAATGCTTATATATCAACCACTATCTTTTATTATGCTTAAATAAGAAGAATGCTTTGTGTATCATACAATCTGTTGTTACAGTTATACACAAAATCCTAGACTGCAACCGATCGCATGATGTATGAGTGACCATACATTCTTTTACCCTAATGCACTTCATAATTACTTTTTTAGTTTTCTTGAAATTACATGTGACTCCAATTTTATTAATTGGACAAACATTTATTTAATACTTGTTTACTTTTTTTTCAAGAAATAATAAATTTATTAGTATTTTGATATTGTATTATAATGTTTTTTTCCTATGGATATTGACATGAATATGAACATAATACAGATATTTTCACAGAAATAATTTTTAAAATATAAGATATGCATACATATATCTATATATTATATCATTATGAATTATATTAATTATAATAATTAAGATTTATATATTAAAAAATTATCTATAAATAAGATTAGTTAAATATAAAAAAAAATGAATCTAATTCATTGTCTAAGATTCAAAAACTGAAAAGAAAAATATATAATATAAATATTTTTATTATATATAAGATTTGTTTCTTTTCTATAATTATATCATAAACTTATATAATAAATTTTTAGAAAAATATTAGATTAATTTATTTTAAAATTATATTAAAATCGTGTTAGAATAATCAGATATCCATCGAATTTTAAATTAAACACTTTACTAATTCAGGTCGAATAAATATTATACCAGTGTCTATGTGCAAATACATGTTAAACAAATAATATTTCATTTAAGAAAATGTGTCTTGTTGTAAGTATTGTATGAATGTACGGCAACATAAGCATGAGCAATTAGTACAATAGTTTTAGCAATCCTATAAAAGTTAAATACCTGTAAAGTTTAAACAAATGGTTGGTACTATGATTGCTGTGAGTAGCTGAACCTCCTCTCTCTCCATTAGTGAAGTCATTTGCAGGGTAATTATGATTAATGAGTACAATCCCATGGCTGCACATGATGTTCTTCTAAATTAATCTTCTTTAATTGGCCACCTAAGATTGTTTAGATGTGTCGGTGCTTCACCTGTTGACACCACAACAGGTTCCATCCCCTTTCTGCTATGCAACACATCTTTCACATATTTAATTAGATTCACCAATTTGCAGATACACAAAAAAAATTGTCCTTTTTCATGTTTTTTATCCACAGATAATTCCATCCAACGTGCATGAATGCATTTGAATAGAATAATTTCCTAGTTGTTTGTGATGAGAAGATGTTTTGAGAAAATAAATGATGATTTCTTTTAATCAATTTATCGTGATTAATTATGTTTAATCGGTGGATGGATTGGTTAGGTTAGAGGATAAGAGCAAGTGGTAGTTTTTTTGCTTTTGTTTTTTTCTCTACCAAATCCATTTTTGGTGCAATGATAGCTTTTTGTTTGATGCCAAGATCACAAGTGACAATAACGAAGACAACATGTATTACTATCTTAACCTTTACTCACATCAATGAAACATTTTTTCTTAGTTATAGCACAATAAAATGCAATAACTTTCACAAATCTTTAGTATATAATATATAAATTATAATATATATATGTTCATTATCTCTAGGGGCAAAACCTGGTTAGGCCACGCACGAGTGGCAGAGATTCTCTGCTTACCTAGCCTCAGTATTGTCCTGATTTCAATCTTTAAAAACTGAATTTCGAATCATTAATTAAATTCAGCATTTTAAAACTTGGCCTGGTTCTTACTGCAACATTTATTAGTATCAGCAACATTATGTAATATTAATTACATTTTAGTCAACAGAGGAAGTATTTAAGTATATGTTTATTTCTTTCTATAAGTACATGGATGAAATATTTTATTTTAACTGTGTCCTAATTTCTAATTATGACTTTCCAAAAGAGATAGAAATATGTATAGTAAAATGGAATGAGAATAGTTTGCCCTGATTTTTTTCAAAAATGGTTGAAAATCATGTCATGTGGTTTTCCACGTTTTTGACTGCAATCAATTATTTGAGTATAGAAAAAAAAATTTGAAGCCACCAAGAAAAATCAGAGTACCACACTACTACTTCTACTACATAGTACATCCCATTGAAAGCATTGGTAATGTTATGACATGAATCAAGATAGATAACCAACCAGTTTGTGTCCACCAAAAGAAAAGCCACAAGCCATGGGAGAGAAAGAGAAAGAGAAGAGAAACAAGAACAAGAAGCAGAAGCACCAGCACCCCAATGACCAAACCACAAAGCAGAACTCTGATTTCTCCTTCAAGCCAAGCTCAGAGGTAAAGGGTATCCGATTTGGTGGCCAATTCATAGTGAAGTCCTTCACAATCAGAAGGGCAAGACCCTTGGAGCTTCTCAAGGTGCTTTCTTTCCCACCAACCAACAGCACCAACAAGCCAAAGGACAAGCTTCCTTTCCCTTCCACCACCGCATTCTTGCCAACCAACTTCACCATCTTGGCGCACCACGCTTGGCACACCCTCACCCTTGGCCTTGGCACCAAGAAGTCCAAGGTGGTTCTTTTTGTGTTTGAAACTGAGGCCATGAAGGCCTCTGTGGACAGAATATGGCCTCCGGAGATAGCACTTGGTGATGTGAACAAAAGGCTCATAAGGGGTCTCAATGGATGTGAAATGGCAAGGTTCAAGTTCAGAAAAGGGTGCATAACTTTCTATGTCTATGCTGTTAGACAAGTTGGAAGCTTTGGCTTTTCCTGTGCTGAAGATCTAAGGACTATTCTGCAATCTGTGGTGGAGCTCAAAGATTTCTTGGATCACACTGCCATGCTCTCCATGCCTCACCAGAGAAGCATCAGCTACTCAGACTCTCACCCCCAGGTAGCCATGGCTCATTAGGCCAAGCTGTGAATCAATTATCAGAGTTTTTTTCTTTTATATATATAAATATAGATGTGTCTGAGTGCTTCCTTCCTCTTCACATTAACTTCATCTAGGGTCTTCAAAGATAAATACTTTGGCTTAATTTGGTAACTTGGTTGTTTCTAATCTTTGGAATTTTGGGAGGCTTATTATTGGTTTATTTGTTCATGATCTTGTTTGATCTGTATTTTCTTTTGCATTTGGGGAAAATGAAAGTGTAATGTAGCGTGAATAATTGGGGACTGAATCGAAGGTTATACAGTGGATGAATGAATCCAGTGGTTGCAATTGTCCTTTTTGTTGACAACTGCTAAACTAATACAAATTTGTCAAAAGGGGTGCAGAATATGCTTACTTTTTTGTTCTTATTACCACCTACAATCTCAAGCAACTCCAGGCAAACATTGTTTTTCCTGCAACACTGCACTTGAATTGTCCATAGTTGAAATGTATTATTGTTCCTAATATATTCACAACTACTTAGAAATGAAAATGATTCTGTAAATTTATTTTTTAATCTGAGAAGAACTCACATAAACAAGTTTAGTAGTTGAAAGTTATGGTAAGAAAAACTGATTTTTGTTTTCTGTGCAGATTAAATATATCAGAACACAATGTTTCTTGAAAGAAGCTATTAACTAACGATAATACTCTAACTATATTTTGCTCACTAGTTCACTAAAATGTTTAAGGTAGATTTAGCAATGCCTAGAGGGTATCAATGGAATTAATTAATGGAACCAAGAGTTTGCTATTACTGACAAAAACTGCCCAATTCATGTTTTCCTCAGCAATCAGTTTTGTGGTAAATTGTGCCACTATACTATCTAACCCGTGATCAATGAACCGCCTTAATATCATTACAAAAGTATTCCATAAGTAGCAAAATGCCAAACAATTTTAAAATTTTAATAAGATCATTAAATTAAATTGTTCATGAACATGGTAAAATAGTACTAATAAAGTTCTGCTTAGGTTCCATGGAGAAGGAACGATACAATAACAAGTGACAACCTTTCCCTCCCCATAAAGTTTCTAATGGTTCAGAAAAGTGAAGGAAGAAAAAAAAAAAAGAAAGAGACCACATTTCTTTTTCCCCTGTGCCCACCTGTGGCTTTAATCATGGTGTGTTAGGACCCATGTCAAGTGCCACCTTACTTTAATCTTCACAAGAATAATGGACATTTGGGTGTGTGAATCCTTGCAGCTAGCTGCAGCTGCAAGCACAAATCCTTCACCTTTACTCATCATTCATATGTTGTGTGTGCTCATAAAACTTGATTAGGTTGAGGGGTCATGAGTCCTTTGAGATTGAAGTGTTGACCCAATAAATGTGTAGGGCTGTAGGTGGTGCCACCACTAGGAGTGTCACATGTTGGAACTTCATAGTACTATGTGTTTATATAATATATGGAAAATGGAAACATTTTTGGCTGGAAAAAACTTCATGGAAAAAAGTTATCCAGAGATGGTTTTTCCCCTTTGTTTTGTTGTGAGTACTGCTATGTGAAAATGGAAACCTTTTTCAGCTGTATAACTCATACTACGAATTCACGCCAGACATGCTGCATGACCACTTTGTTAAAAGGGTAATAATTCTTGAAATCCATAGCAGCAAAATATGAAATTATTGACACAAATACTGTAAGGAAGACACAGACACAAACATGTTACTTTATATGTGATTTTGCAAGGAAAACACAAATGATTCACGAGTTAATACATAAAATAAATAACGTATAAAAAAATAGCTGCTATATATGTACTGTTAAATATAAACAATAAAATAATCAATTATTTAATAAAATGTGGGTACTTTTTTATTTATTTATAGTATACTATTTATGAATTCCATTTTGACAATTCTCTCTAAATGAATTATAAATTTTGGTTATTCTTATTTAAACGAAGTTCTCGTTAATATTTTTATATTGTCTTTATGTAAATTTAATTTATTTAGCAAAGTTTTAAGGTTTGACATTATTTTTTATATTTAAATTTAATTTATACTTTTTTTGTTATGAATACATTTTCACAAATTTAATTACATCACTATCTTAAAATATTACTTGTAAATTAATATATCTAACTACAAATCTACTAGTTAACACTAATGTATTCCCACAATATACAAGTGTGTATCATATTTTGGTTTGTTCGCATAACAATAAATTGAGAATAAGATGTATATCCACAGTTTGTATTAGTAGAGAAATATGATTAATTAAGTCTTTACTCTCCATTTCTTTTTTAAAAAATATATATCCTCTGTCTCATTTCTTTTTTTATTTTGTAAAACGAGTATCTCCCAAATTTCTGAAGAAAAAGCTGTTAACGCTATTTTAAAGGATATGATATTTTTTTTCTTAATATCTAGTACAATTTTGAATAAAATATTAACAAACAATCTTTGATAAATAATAACAAATTACCTCAATAAATATTAACAAACTTTTTTAATAAATAAAAAAATCTTATAAATATTAAGAAATATTTATATTTTTTTCAATAAATATTGAATTTGTTATTACAACTAAATATTTAAAAATAATATATTCAACTGAATTTTTAAAATTAATTGTATAAGTTGTAAATATCTCAATAGTAAAATATCTTATTTTAACAAACTAATAAAAAATAAAAACCATTAACATATAATTGAAAAAACAAAAAATTGTATTATGCAGGAAATAATTATTCAACAATTACTAATATCATTTTTATTATCATTAAAAAAAATAAAAATATATCATATATTTTAAAATACCTACCTTATGTAAGACAGAAAAAAATTATTTAATAAGTAAATTTTAAAATAAAATTAACAAGACTATTGTTGACGTATTAAGAATTTGTTAAAGTGCATGTAAACCATTTTTGTATCGTATAGGAAACAACTTGCTTTTTATTCACTATAAAAAAATTTATTTATTATTAGTCTTTTTTTCTTTTAATTTTTCGTTAAGTGTTTAGTGGCATTGTTGCTCACCTTTTAGTGTTTCTATATATTACGAAGTATATTTTTCAAATATTGATAGTTTCTCATTTGGTAGAGTTTAAATAAGAATTTCGTGAATTTTGAAGGGATAAAGAAGCAAATACAATATCACTTATTAAAGCTTTTTGGTTTAAGTTGAGATTAGAAAAAGGCGCATCCTTAGAAAATTAACTTGGGCCTTCTCTTATTGTGTTGCTAGCTTTTGCTTCCTGCACCCCCATATTTTCTAATTACATCCCCATAATTTTTACAGTGATATTTATCTTTTATAAATCTGACTTCTGAATTATCTACTCTAAGAAAAAATTAAATTAAAACATGATTTCTGAAACAGAATTTTCAAAACATTATTTATGGATTAAAATTTTTGAAACAATAATTAGAGGTAGTGGTGCAGCAAAAGAGGGTATCTTACTCCGTTTCCTGTGCTTAGTTTCCTGTGCTTGGGGTGCAGTTAGTAATCATGGGGTGCTGGAACGCGTTTTAGATCGGGCCTGGAAATAAGAGGAAGAAAAGTCCGGCTAGGCGAAACAGAACCGATGGAATAACAGTGTGTTTGGGTCGGGTTGAAGTTTTGATCGACGACGACGTTGAGGTGCGCTCTCTCTTTGTTGAATTCAATTTGGGAATTCTTCGAAACCATCTTTAATTCTTCTTTGAATATTCGATTTAGTACTCTCCGTTTGATTCCTTTACTATTTTCTTAAAATATGTATTTCCAAAATTGATAATCGATATGCTTTGACTCAGTTCTGACCATCACTGCTTCTTCAATTGTTTATTTTTCCTTTCACACTGTGTTTCTATACTCAAAAATCAATCAATGGTAAGGAACTACAGTGATGACGAAATCGATGTTTTGAATTTGACAAAAAACATTGATTTTAAATTGTTTTGAATATAGTATCATACTGTGTGTGTGAATTGAATTGCATATCTGTTATGTGTTGTTTTTTCTTTTGAACAATGTATTTGAATTGTGTGTGTTATGACAGGGGCAAGAAACTGGCAGTAGCTGTAGCATCTGAATAGGAATGGAGTTTACGTGTCTTTTGATCGCCTTCTCTGCGATTACGATCTTAGGGTTTGTCTTTGTAGTGTTTTTTGAAGCATATAAGAGAAGAAACAACCATCAGTATGTCCTTTTTTATACTATTCTAATATGTGCTCTAAAATTCATATGTGTATGTGGACTGGGATTATTGGTTTGATATTTTTTATTTTTTTTTTTCAAAAGGCATATTGAAGTTCCAGCTATTTTTGAGGATCCTAGCTCATTGAAACAGGTAAATGTTTCCCTTTGCATTGTAATAGAGCTTCTGCAGATATGCAAGATTTTGTAAGCAATATTTTAGTTATTTACTTATTCTGGGGTTTTCTTTGATAATTCTAATTTAGTGAAATAAGTCTGGATTAACAGGATTTAGGAGTCCACTTTTCAAATTATCACCCCTTTAATAGTACTTTTGTGAATTCGGTATTGCAAATTGGTGACTTTTTGGAATTGTACAACTTTTAGCCATTGTAGATTGCAGATCTAGAGGAAACGTGTTTTAGCCTATGTTCCTTGTTATAGGATTTCCATGGAATTAAACATATACATTACAAGAAATTAATGGAAATATGAAGTATGATCTCTTTGTTGTGTTTTCCTATTTATATAATGGATGGACTCAACATAAAACAGTAGAAAGATAGCCACATGAGAATAATATATGATTGAAGGGGAGACCATGTTAGAGTCACCAATTAATTTCTACATAATAACATGCTATGCATCTTAGATTTCATTAGTGCCACAAAAGCTGAAGCTACTGGGTACTGTTCTTCCGTAAATGTAACATTGTTACGCTTGATCTATTTAAGTTTAAAATTATGCTGCAGCAAAATTAATCTCAACAAGCACCCTCTAGTTTGAATAGTTTATCATTTGTCATATTACAGTCACTTTATTTCATTCTCCACCACACCATGATTTGGGTTCCTACTAGTTTTTTATTGTTTGCAATAGTGATCCTTAACTTATTGAAATTATTCAAATTGCACACATCTTTATCTTTCGCACCAATCTCTGCTCATGTATGAACTGGATTGGTTGGTCATTTATGGCACTTCCTTAATATCTAGTTTTATAATTAGGTTCTAGTGTCAATTAAGAGAAAGTATTTTCATTGCAGTGCTCCAACATTCTCTTATTTGGCCTTCATCGAGTATACTGGTGGGCTTTTCTAGAAACTAAATGGCAATGTAATTTCGGTTCCATATATTTGTATCTTGCACATACATGTTTTTATTTTGTTTTGAGAGGTTTTATGTTAAAGCATAGCTTTATGAAGGTAGCTCCCTGTTGTGAATTTGTTTTGACTGATACTCTTGCACATTTAGGTTCCTTGCCCACATATTGTCGATCCAGCCACAAAGTATATTTCATTGATCATTCCTGCATTCAATGAGGAGCATAGGCTTCCAGGAGCTCTTGATGAAACTATGAAGTAAGTGAAAGCGTAGCGTTTTTAACTAGATTTATGCTTTCAAGGTTAATACCAATAAAGGGTTTTGGGTTTGGTTACAACTAAGTCAGCCTACTTTGGTTGTTCTGTTACGTAATTTTTGTTGGGTGTGTGTAACATCAACTGCAAAGAGTCTATTAGGCTACTATCATAATTTTATATTCTGTTTTTGCATCTGGGAGAGCACCAGAGAGGATTGTCAAATGTATTATTGTATTATTCAATCACAGATAACTAAAAGTTTGTTACAAAAAGATGAGTACAGCACCACACTCTGGAGCCTCTGTCTCGTCATGTAAAGATACCTGCCTAACTTACACTAACCAATGCATAACACCAACCCTCGTACAAGTCTATATTCCTGTTACCCCCACAACAAGTAACTGCCATCTCACTACTAACTCCTAACAACCCTGCCTTATTTCTTCTTGAATATGCTTTCCACTTTCTCGGTTTCCTAGAACTTGTATTCAGCACTGGTCCATAGGCCGATCCACTTCTTATCCCGGTGCCCATATCTGATCACCAGCTCTATCAGTATGTGTGTTCTGTGTATTCAATTGTTGTTTCTGCAAGACGGTTGTTTACATGACAGATGCCATCTGATATGAACCTCCCCTTCCCTGAAAAAGAGAGGTGTGCAAACAACCATGGTAAGAAGCCAAAAGAAAGGGAAAACCCAAACTTATATGCACTTTCTTTATGGTTCTATCTATTTGAATTGATTAGGACTTCATATGCATAGAGTATTGGCGTAGTTAGTTTTCTAGCTGCTTCTATTGTTAAGTAACATAAAATTTATTTTAAGTTTTGTAATATGAGTGTAATCTATCTGTGCCTTAATTTGTAGTTATCTTCAACAGCGTACTTTAAAGGATCATTCATTTACATATGAGGTACTTCTGGTTCCTTTTATTCTACTGCATATTTTTTTTTTATCTATATAACCATGTTTTAATTCAATTCTCTTGTATCTTTGTTTTAGACTTTTAGATTCCAAGCTTATTTTCTAGAGAATATTAATTTAGATTTAGTATCGTAAAGAAATTTCTACATTACATGATGAGGATATTTGGTAGACATATAAAAAGGCTTTATTTCACTCATGACCTTACTAATGTGAAGTGAAAGTACTTTCATTATTCATTAAAATCAGTTTGGCGTAACATAGCATATCTGAAACACTTTGCTCAACTTACTTTCTTCCAAATGCTAACTTTTCTGTGGGTACTTGTCCACATTCTCTTCAAAATGGCACTTGAGCAGGTAATAATTATTGATGACGGGAGTGCCGATGAGACAAAAAGAGTAGCTTTTCAATTTGTTAGGAAATACACAGTAGACAATGTAAGGGTCATCCTTCTAGGAAGAAATCATGGCAAAGGAGAAGCAATCAGAAAAGTGAGTCTAATTTAAACTATAATTTCTAAAAATACACTCATGTCAAAAGTCAAATGCCCCTGTATCAAACTATGCTTATCGATAATTAATTAAGGCTTTCTTCTTTCATTGAAAGCATTGTATTACAGGGAATGTTGCATTCACGTGGTGAACTACTTCTTATGCTTGATGCTGATGGAGCAACTAAGGTCACCGACCTAGAAAAGCTTGAAAATCAGGTTACTGGAATGCTACAATGGCAGTTTTCATAGATCTTTCAATCAAATCTTATAACAAATTTCCGGTTCCAAATGTTGATATTGCATTGTCTATTGTTTTGACATCAGATTCAAGCTGTTGCCAAAAGCGAATATCACCAGGGAGATTCAAGCAATAGTGATCCTGGATTTAGAATTTCTGATGTCCCAGTTGCGGTATTTGGTTCAAGAGCTCATCTAGAGGAAAAAGCTTTAGCTACAGTTAAGTGTGGGCCTCTTCATTCTTTGTTTTACTGTTGCCACATGTTTAGATCGTCTTGATTGAATAACTTTCTTTAATGCTTTCAGAGGAAATGGTACCGCAATTTTTTGATGAAGGGCTTCCATCTTGTGGTTCTCTTGGCTGCTGGTCCTGGAATTCGTGACACACAGGCAATTTCCTTCTTCATTAATTTTTTCCTTGCATTTTGCATTTTTATTTGATATTCTTATGATTGGTATACTACTTATGTGTACATAGAGACCAAAACTTCACTTCATGGTAGTCGTGACATCAATGCCTGTTCACATTAGCATGATCTATCTTTTCACCGGTTATCAAGCTTATGCAATGCTTGTGCTTGACCCCATTCATATTTGATGTTGGTTTTTATTCTCTGATATTGACCTAGTGCTTCCACAGTGTGGTTTCAAGATGTTCACTAGGGCTGCAGCAAGGAAGCTTTTTTCAAATGTCCACTTAAAAAGGTAATTGCTTTTGGATCTCTACACAATTCAATAATTTCTTAAATTTTGAAAGGAAATTAATTGTTGGAAAAATACCTCTTATGATGCAATTGGAAAAATTCAGAATAAGACAAGTGTAGGAGAAACAACAAAAATCAAGGGATTTGATATTTAGTTTTTTTTGGTTCCATGAATTTAGGGTGTTAGTTAAGTTAGTAGTCTATTTGTAACAGACTTTTTGATTTTATAATTGGTTTTAAACTGTTTTTTGGTTTAGATATGTTTTTAAATTATGGTTTTACATTCTGTTTTTTTTTTAAGATGTATAAATATTAGTTTATATCAATAAAGATTTATCCTTGCATCCAAATATATCTACATTAATTAATAATTCAGAAATAATAGAAAACTTATCGTTCTTAATTTTATTCAGAAATTATTTCACATTTTTATTAGTAATTTTTTTGTTCTTTCTTCATTGATCAATGCCTTTTTTTATGGAAGATTCATGATAGCTAATGCATATAAACGAATAAGTTGTGTGACCTTTAACATAGATGGCTTATTTAGCTTTTGCCATAAACTAAATTTGAAAGTAGAGAGGAAGCATGATATGAGAAGCAATCTCATTTTATCGACATTTAACAAAAGTGAAAATCATATATCCTCTAGAAGATAAAACATGTTTTATTAATGTTAGAAATATTGAATAATATTTCTGAAACTCTGGTCTTAACTAAGCCGTATGGTGTGTTGTGTGATCCATGTAACCGAAACTTAAATGGGATAAGACTTTGATGTGGGTCAGAAAGATAAGTTGATTTTTAAGTTATGGTGTTTTTTCGTTCAAACCAGCTTTGTGCATATTTATACCTAATTTTATGGCCCAAATATATGGTGAAAACTTTTTGCAATTTTCTATAATAGCCTCTATCATTTTCTGCAGGTGGTGCTTTGATGTTGAATTAGTGTTTCTGTGCAAACGATTTAAGATCCCAATTTCGGAAGTTTCTGTGAATTGGTCTGAGATTCCAGGATCCAAGGTGAATCTTCTGAGTATACCTAACATGCTTTGGGAGCTTGTGCTCATGTCTGTGGGGTACAGGACAGGTATGTGGAGAATTTCTAATTCTACTTGAGCTTCCATGATCAACTAAACTAGGAAGAAAAGGGACATTCTCCTAGCAAACGAAGAGTGATCTATTGCTCGAGTAAACATGTACTCTCATACCGGGCTCAAGGGACAATAATGTGATATTTAAAGTTTGTAGGACTGACCACAACCTTCCGGTTTTGCCGTTCAGTTTTGGGTCATGGAGGCTTTCGGCTTCTTTATTTGTCTAGTTTTGCGATTTGTACTAGGTAAAAGTATATTTAACTAATTATTCTCTTACTTTTGGCTGGGAATAGTTCTAATCACATTGGATGTATTTTTCTCACTCAAAACATCCTACAGATAACTTTTTATTCCTTTCGTTTAAAAGACATTGTCTAAAATGGGTAAGTTGTTGATGCGTTTTTATTCATCTCTCCTCGATGTAAATGTGATGGCTACTGTAGATCGTTTTAATACCGCGTTAGCAAAGCCGCGTATCGTTCTCATAAAACAAGAAGGTGAAACCCCTGTTTTTACATCTTTGGGTTGTGCATTGGCTATGCATTGGCTAATACATTGACGCTGCTAGTGTTTGGTTTCACAGAACCTGAAACCCTGGTTTTATTTGTTGATGGCTTGGTTTTGTAACCTGTGCTTCTTATCTTAAACTCACATGTCTAATGTAAAAACACACATGTGAGACATTGGTGGATGGCTTGCCTTTGTTAATTGTGCAATCCCGTGTTCGTAAGCTCACGTTTCACACAGTTGTCTCACTTCTTATACCTGTCACATCACGATAAAAGTTGTGGAATCTTTTAGCAGATAAATGTGATAAAAAATTATAGAACCAGTAAGATATAAGCACAAACGTGACGTGAAAGATATTAGAGATTCTTAACAGGTATATATATACACACGTGAGTGTTGGACTATTTGATGATGGCTTGAACATCCTTTCTCTACTCTGGATGTATATTTCACACTACTCCAGTGACTAGTTTAACAAATATTATCAAATTATTATTCTTTTTGCTTTTATTGTTAAATTAATTTCCAATTTTTTCAATATTCATAGTTAAACATGTTTAATATCACAATTTAAATTATTTATTATAAATCTAAAATATAATGTATATTTTAAAAAGTATTTACTTATTATAAATTTTATTGAGCAGTTAAAATATTTATTTATTAATAATTTAAACTATATATAATAATTATTTACAATTATAATGTGCAAACAAAATATAAGTAAGAAAATAACACAAACCGTTGTGTTATATTTAAATGGTTAAATTTGAAGATAGATACACACAAGTTCGAGTTCCTTTCATTTAAACGAATACATATACTTATTATATTCATGACCCTGCGGTAGAAGTTTGTATATACGCACACGTATACACTATTTATGTATTTACGCACAAGTAGTCAACCATGGATTGAAGAATTGAGATCACTAAACAGTATTTTATAAGTTTACTGAGTCAAAAATCTCGTTGGTCATCAATGAGTAGTTCAAGGCACTCTTGTAAACGACATGAACTTAAAGACGAAGACGCTTCAGAAAAAACTTGCCTTTGAATAACCACGCTTACATTATTCGTCTTCATTTCCTATTCACAAGTTGGGTTTGTTCAGTTATTCTACCTCTCATTACATATGCAACTCTACTTTATAAGAAATATTAGTGCTTTTGGTAATGGAGCAGTTGCATATATTGCATATGTACAAAGGGAAATAATAGATTATATAATAAAACTAGTTTTAAAAATCTTCGTCACCATTATCCTCAAAATCCTTCCAAAGAATACTGTAAATAGGAGTTCTCCTTTCATCCATGAAAGCAAAGGGCAACCATTTCGGTTCTTGAAGGAAAAGATCAAAACTGCAAGGTTGGTTCTCACTGCAAGAATAAAAAAATATTCTCATCCAAACTGAATCCTTTGTAGTTTTTGCATATAAAGACTACTGATAGTCAACTGTGCATATTGCTTTTTGACAATTTAAAAAAAAAGATATTTCAAATAGCATAGCTTTCAATCAAGCACATTAGCTCCATGTATGTTAAAACATATACTAGGCATTCAAAATTTAAACTTCAACCACTGAAAAAAAACACAACTAGCGCTTATTTTCGTATTAATAACTCAACACTGAATAAAGAGGGTACTATTTGCTGAAAAAAACATAACTAGCGCTTATTTTCGTATTAATAACTCAACACTGAATAAAGAGGGTACTATTTGCTGAAGGCCATGAAAAAGTTAGATTAAAAACTTAAGATTAGGCTTATAGATATTGTGAACAGAAGAAGCACCAGCAAGAAAAGAAAAGACAACAACCACACAAATTTTCTATTCATTCTCACAAAATATTTCTGACCGTGCGTGACACCTAAAATGATTTAAATCAAAGCTTGAAATACCAAGAGCTTCAAATATTCAGACACATAATATGAACATAAATTGGCAACTGAAAAACCTAACCTTATTGTTAATATATAAGCACAAAGTCAAACAGTCAGAAAATTGCCACAGGATATCCACACAAACTAAATTAATTGCACACACAATTCCAAGTTAACTGAATAAATCCCAGAAACAGAAATAAAGGACAATGGCAAGTAGAAGAGAGCAAGCATAGCCAAGAACAAGTGGGCTAGGATTCTAGGAAACAGCACAAGCATGCTGTGGTTCAGACATTGTAACAAACATGTTGTGAGCATTTTTTTTTAAGGTAGAATTATATAACACAAGAAACCAACTCTTAGTATTGTAAAGAAATTTCTACATTACATAATGAGGATATTTGGTGGACATTACTTTTGTGGGTTGTGAATTGGCTAATGCTAGTGTTTTTGTAACAAACCTTTCACACAATTCTCTCACTTCTTACACCTGTCACACATCACGACAAAAGTTGTGGAATCTTTGAGCAGATAAATGTGATAAAAATATTATTGACCCAGTGAGATATAAGCAAAAACATGAGGTGAAAAAGAACAGAGATTCTCAACAGTGTTGGACTATTTCATGATGGCTTGAAAAATTGAGATCAACAAACAGTATTTTATAAGTTTACTGAGTCAAAATCTGGTTTTGTAATCAAAGAGTTGTTCAAGGCACTCTTGTAAACGACATGAACTTAAAGACAAAGACGCTTCAGAAAAAACTTGCCTTTGAATATTATTCCTCTTTATTCTACCTCTCATTACATATGCAACTCCACTTTGTAAGAAATATTGCTGCTTTTGGTAATGGAGCAGTTGCATATATTGCGTATGTACAAATGGAAATAATAGATTATATAATAAAACTAGTTTTCAAAATCTTCATCACCATTATCCTCAAAATCCTTCCAAAGAAAACTGCAACTATGAGTTCTCCTCTCATCCATGAAATCAAAGGGCAAGCATTTCGGTTCTTGAAGGAAAAGATTAAAACTGCAAGGCTGGTTCTCACTGATGTTACACCAGTACAGTTGTAAGTCTTTTTTTTTTCTGACTATGGCCTCAAACAGAAATTATTGCATGGTTTTGAATCGCCACGTGCTTGATATTTTCAATTCACCAGTAAATGTAACTCAGTTATGTATCACATGGTTGGGATCATGATGTTCCTGAAGCATGTAATAATTTTTGTTTCAACTGAATCATGCTTTTAAGGTATTCAATATTTGAAAATGAAAAAGAGATCCTTCTCCCAAGATGACAAGGACAGCTGAAAAACTTTGAAGTTCTTTGTCATGGAACCAAATCATTCTTCTAAGTCATTTTTTATTTAAAAAAGAAATAAAAGAAACACCCTTTTCTCGGGATAGTGTGATTCTTCTGACAAGGAAGGAATATATCATCTGCTTACTCCAACAAAGTACCAAAGGAATGACATGATTCATTTTGCAGAATAAGCCTTTAGAAACCCTCTTGTTAGTACAATTTCTTATTTATTAATATCATGATTAAAGGAATTGGTTGAAACATGCGAAACTGTTTTGTAGAAATGAGATAAATTTTAATTTTTCTAAACTTTTTTGTGTAACCATTTTATTTGATTCTGGTGCAATCAAACACTTTATTATTTACATGTCTGACGATGATTTTTTCTGTGAGTGTATCTCAAAGAATGACAGAAGAAGCCACCAATGAGAATCCATGGCCACCAGACACACGTAGCACGAATGTAATATCACGAGCTGCCTTCGAAGTTGATGAATATGAGAGAATCGTGGAGATTTTGCATCACAGGTTTCGGGTTTCTTATGCCATGATTTGGTCATTCTAATGTTAATCTTTTGGTTTAGTGTAATAATTGTGATCTAGTTTTGTGGAGAAAGCAGGTTGTCGAAATTTGATAAAGGGTATTGGAGAGCCTCATACAAGGCTCTTATATTACTGGAAAATCTTCTAACTCATGGACCTAAAAGAGTATCAGAGGAGTTTCAAACTGATATTGATGTTATTGAAGAGATTGGACAATTTCAGCACATTGATGAAAAAGGGTAGGTGCTGTCACAACTCAAATATTTTTCTGTCTTAAACTTTGTAATGATGAACCTTGTTACATTGTTCCATTGGGCAGGTTCAACTGGGGTTTGAGTGTCAGAAAATTATCAGAAAGAGTGTTAAAGCTCTTAAGAAACAAGGATTTTCTCAAAGAAGAAAGAGAAACAGCACGTAATCTTTCTCATGCAATCAAAGGGTTTGGAAGTTTTAACCAGCGAAGCTCAGCAAAAGATGAAAGGTTTAGTGACTTAGCTTCTAAGATTTATGGGAGATGTAACTCTTACTATGATGAGCGCCAATATGAAAAATATGATTTCACAAGCTTAAAGAAGCTCAGTCTCGCGAATGGAAATAATAGAGAGCTTCAAATTCTTGAAGACATTGACAACTCAGAGCTCTTAAAGCAAGAAAATGATTCAAATTCAGCAGACTCAGAAGAATGTCACCCTTTCAATGATCAAGAGAAACTGACTATAGCGTCTTTGCTTTCTGTGTGATGAGATGTTACGAGAATTTACATAATATATATAGCACTTGAATTAGACGTAAGTTTGGACAATTTAGAATCAAAGAAAGTGGTATAAATATGTACAAATATATAGTAGTGCCAGTTAATGTTATAATATGATTCGTGATTCTTGAACTGATTGCAAATAAGTAAGGGAAAGAGAAACTGTGGTCACTATTTACACAAGACTCTAACGATGAAATCAGAATATGGTTACTGATGAGGGAACAAAGATTGAAATGAGACAGACTTGTTAAGAAGTAATTTGTCTCACGTAACAAGTTAACAAGTTAATTATCTTTTCCCCTGTATTAATGTGTGTATAGCTTCAATCTCCCCATAGCATTCGAAATGGGTGCAACCATGAGAATGAAGGAATTTTAAGTTTTTTACAAGGCAAAGCAATAGAGTGACTCATGCTTTGACAAAGCCAACTTTAGATTATGCTTTCTTTCTCTGCCTTTATCAATATTCTATACCATTACTTCCTCTATTGCTAATGAAATGGCATAAGGTTATTCCACTAAAAAATATCGTTGGACAAAAATAACAGCTTAATTTTTCCATAGATGAAAAAAATTTATAGTGCAGATAAAACAGAACCTTCAGTGGAATTAATTAGCTGGAGTCAACAGGTGTGTGGCCTATTCTTTGTCTCCAAGGTCAACAAAAAGGATAAAACACCCCTTTCCCTCTAATTAGGATATGCAACCTTTTTCTAAGCTTAACTTTCAATTTAGGATCCCCTTTACAATAAAATAAGGCATAATGTTAATTGGGCCCGATATGCAAGCTACCAACCACAAACAGTTGTCAAGCACTAAGAACATCTTCAATCCTAACTGAATATGCTCTGTCAAGTTCTTGTGATGCAGGGCTGCCAGCGAATATTTGGAAGGTAAGAAGAAATAAAGGTCTTATAATACAAATAGCATTAAAGAAATTGGTGGAAATGGATAATGAAAAGTAGTATTTTCAGTTGATAGCGTATGTGAAACGTAAATAAACGAACTCGGTAATAAAATTAATTGTTCAGACTTCAGTTATGTGTAGATAAAAGGATTTATTGGAGGTTAAAAAGTTGACGCACCATTTAGGGATATATAATCAAAAGTGCTTGAAGCTTTAATTACAGGCCACAAAAAAACAGCATTAATTATATTGGTAGCAACAGTTTTTTTGGTTCCGGTTATTGTATTATTTGTAGCATTAATTATATTGGAACACATAATAAAACGACACGAGGCAGAAAAAAAAGCGATTTCATTTTCTTCTTGTTTATAGTAGTACTGGAACATATAGGGTGTCCTTAAATAAATGAAGAGATAAAATTGAAGTTCAAAGGATGACGGATTATAATTATGCATACAACGGTACAAGCGTAGTTCAATAATCCAGCTAACTCATAAGGCAGAATGAACCAGTCAAAAACTTGTCAAAGTACATGAAAAGAACTGGACCATTTTCAAAAACAACTCCCCTCACTTTCTGCAAATAAATGACCACTCCAACAAGAGAATAACATGAACGGATAACAAAAGCTAGAATGAAAGGATTACAATCTGCAATGCATTGCTTCCAGACAAATCATCATGGTAGTCTTTCCCTTCAATAAACCTATTTCTCAAGACACTTAGAAGCACTTTCTGTGAACAATTGAAGGACCAGACTCGTCATATTCTGCCTTTGCAATCCACATCTGCACTCAAAACAAGTTTGTGTCATTATTATGCATAGAAGAATGCACTCCCACAGTAACATTCAAAGCACAGAAGAATAAAGGAAGAGAACAAACCTGCTGGAATGTGCTGAGAGATGCCAAGATGGAACCACCGATCCAGACACTGTACTTCCTCTCAGGTGGTGCTACAACCTTGATCTTCATGCTGCTGGGTGCCAATGCAGAAATTTCCTTGCTCATTCTGTCAGCAATGCCAGGGAACATGGTTGTTCCTCCTGAAAGGACAATGTTACCATACAGGTCCTTCCTGATGTCAACATCGCACTTCATGATGGAGTTGTATGTTGTCTCGTGAATGCCAGCAGCTTCCATTCCTATCATGGATGGTTGGAAGAGAACCTCTGGACATCTGAAACGCTCATCACCAATGGTAATGACCTGTCCATCAGGCAACTCATAGCTCTTCTCCACAGATGAGCTGGTCCTGGCTGTCTCCAGTTCTTGCTCGTAGTCAAGGGCAATGTAGGCCAGCTTTTCTTTAACATCCCTTACAATTTCCCGCTCTGCTGAGGTGGTGAAAGAATAACCACGTTCGGTCAAAATTTTCATCAAGAAATCAGTGAGGTCACGACCAGCCAGATCCAGACGAAGGATGGCATGTGGAAGGGCATAACCCTCATAGATAGGGACTGTGTGGCTGACACCATCACCAGAATCCAACACAATACCTGCAAAGAGAAGGCAAATGAATAAACTTGAAATCAATCACCTGATATATGGAAGCTTCATAGTAGTTTTTAACAATCACAATTCCCAAATGCTTCCCAGTACACCAAATTTGTTCCTTCCCAATTTAGTAATATGTTAAGTGAAATAGTTGACCGTCAAAAGAATCATTTACAGTTTATTCTAATGTATCTGAAAAAAGGAATGTTGAGCAAGCAAACTTCTAGATGCTCATTCATTGTTCACATTTGTTAATCTCAAACAACTTCAAAGATCCAACCTGAAGCTAATCAAACAATTCAAAATTAACTTACCAGTTGTACGACCACTTGCATACAGTGAAAGAACAGCCTGGATGGCAACATACATGGCAGGGGTGTTAAATGTCTCAAACATGATCTGGGTCATCTTTTCACGGTTAGCCTTGGGGTTAAGAGGAGCCTCAGTTAACAGAACTGGATGCTCTTCAGGAGCAACACGAAGCTCATTATAGAAGGTGTGATGCCAAATCTTCTCCATATCATCCCAATTGCTCACAATACCATGTTCGATAGGGTATTTAAGAGTCAAAATACCCCTCTTAGACTGGGCCTCATCACCAACGTATGCATCTTTTTGACCCATGCCAACCATCACACCAGTGTGACGAGGACGACCTACAATGCTGGGAAACACAGCACGTGGGGCATCATCTCCAGCAAATCCAGCCTACAAAGATTCATTACATTTAATTTCTCAATTTCAAATAAGTAACATAATTAAAATGATATTCCTATAAAGCTCCAACATGTACCTTAACCATTCCTGTTCCATTGTCACAAACAAGAGGTTGAATATCCTCAGCGTCTGCCATCTTCTACTTTCTGCAGGATAAATGATTAATATTCAGTAGAAGTGCACTAATTCTGTAAACACAGCTAACAGAAGATCATAAGGGATATTTAGAATGAGAGAATCCCCACATTAATATTGCTTTTCTTCACTTCCAAAGTACACTATGAACAAGTGACATAAATATCCCAAAACCAAAAATTCAATGATAAGATCACAATTTAATCATTACATTTAGCCAAAAAAATTCCAATTAACCTTAATACTTTTGGTTTATAAACAAAAAATGATGTCCAAGGACAGACAAGAACATTGAGCTAAGCATTACAATAAGCATAAGAAAAAAGAAGAAGAATACAAGCTGAAATCTTTGCACTATTATTGTTCTAACTTTTTGTATTACTTTAGGCAGATCAGTCTCACAGCAGGTCATTTCAAAATAACATATATCAAGGCTAAGGGATGAGTTATATCATGGAGAAAGAACCATATGACAAATTGATTATTGGTGTATTGAAATAATTTAACAGAGCAATATACAATAAAAACCTTGGGCAACTGATTACCGGCAAATACTTAACATAGAAAAGGACTTGTATCCCAAATTGCATGACAGATATAAATGTGTTCCAACAGAATATATCCCAAAATAAAGGTACATACATACTGTACACATACCCACTACTACATCCTACATTTCTCAGACAAGAGAAGGGATGTTGTTAAAAGAATAAGTTGATGAAACATGCACCATGAGCCATGATAGTTGGTTGTTAGAAAGTTAGGGAACACTTAAAACGTTGAAAATATCCAAAGAAAGGGTCCACAAGCCAAGGATTATTACATTTCCTTTTCGGTATCTCTTCTTTCAATTTAGGGAGAGAGGGAGGTTCCATACACTTCACCATAATTTTAAACATAACTAATTAATTGCATCACGGCAAAAAGTAAACTAATACAAATCATTGTGTTCTTTCAACCTCAAACAACAATCCAGATTCGTTACCTACTCATCTGAAAACAACTTTACACAGAACCATGCTCAACAACTACAGATCCATCCCCATCGACCACAAATCTCAAAGAAACAAACACAACGGCGCATGATGTAACGACTAAAGCCAGTCAAAATTGCTATTTTCTTCAAAATAAAAACATTTCGTAAACAACACCCAGATCGATCAATTTAAAAAGACACAGATTGAGTTTTCTAGAAAAAAACTGGTGAAACATCAGAAAAACAAAGAATCTAACAAGAATCCATCTCACATCCACAAAGAAGTGTGAAAACAAAAGAAAAAACAAAAATTTCTCAGACCCAATGGAAGAAATCGAAATCCAACGAGAACCCGATTGAAATCCAGCTACCGAACAACCAATAAAGGGGGAACGAAGAATGTCCCCATTGGAATGGTGCAATAAAGCAAAATTGAAAGCTGAAACGGTAAAACGGAAAAGGAAGAAACAGATCCAAGCAAGAAAGAAACGGATCGAGGGTTAGAAACTGACCTTGGGAAGGGAAATGGCGAGGGTGATGGAAGGCAAAGAGCGAGAGAAAATGCAGAGCTAGTGATGAGGGGAAATGAGAGAGAGAGGTACCAAGAAAAAATGGAAACTGGTATTCAATATAACAAGCATACGATGCAATATCAACCGTTGATTTCTCGTTTTAAATCAAACAATGATTTCCACGGTGCTTCGTTTTTTTAGTTTTTGCGCTTCTATTTTTGTTACTGTTTTCACTCTTTTCCACTAATTTTTTCCCCTTTTTTTTCATCAACGCATTTTGTCCTCTCGTTTTATCCTTCACTAATAACCATGTGCGTTTTACCGAGGAAAAATGCTAATTTTAGTATCCTTTATTTTCTTATTTTATTAGTTAAGAAATTAATTTTTATAATCTGTTCGTTTGGAATGCCAACTTAATTTTCTCTTTTAGACATACCTTATGTTTACAAATAATTTTCTCTTTTATATTGAATAAAAGGTAAAAATAAAAATAACTAACTAAGAATATTGTTCTATGAGTAGAATTTCTTTCTACATAATTTGTAATCATTAATAACTTAAAACGTTTAATAATTAAAATATTTATAATTCTGAAAAATTATCCCTTCTTGTTAGTTATTAGTTATTGAAGTAAAGTTTTCTTTTGTTTATCTTATTTTGCTTTGTTTTCAATCATCATCATCCTACATTTTTCCTTTCATACGAGATTAATTAGTACTGCAGGTAAAACAGCATTTATACCAATTTAACCAATTATGTTAATATGAAAGTTATATAATAAACTATGCTTTCTCTCCAATATGAAAAAAGGAAGGGACAAGAAAAAGATAAAACACCCCTTTCCCTCATTATGGAGTGGCAACAATCAAAGGTTCTGTGGATACCATTTCATTAGGATATGCAACCTTTTTTTCTGAGATTAACTTTTAATTAGGATCAACTTTACAATAAAATAAGGCCTAATGTTATTTGGGCCCGATTAGGCAACTAGCCAACCACAAATAGTTGTCTAGCACTAACAACATCTTCATTCCTAACTGAATATGCTCTGTCAAGTCCCTGAAATGCAAGACTACCAGCAAATATTTGAAAGCGAATGAGAAATAAAGCAATATAAAAGTACTAATTGCCAGCAAAGCATTGTGTTTAAAATAATGCAACATAGAAGAATAAAAGAAAGGGGTGGAAATGGATAATGAACAGCATTAGTAGTTGAGGTTGTTCGTGACACGTAGATAGATGAACTTGGTAGACCAGTTAATTATTCAGGCTTTAATTATTTGTATATAAAAGGATTTATTATAGGTTCCAAAGTTTATTTACCATATAGGCATATGAATCCAAAGTAATTACAGGCCACAAAAAACTGCATTAATTATATTGGTACCAACAGTGTTTATAATGAGTTAATTTAATTCACATGTATTTGATGGGAGAATATATATAGTTTATACATGTAAATACACCTAGCTGATTCAAGCTGTTTTTTTTTTTTTTTTTATTTTTTTCTTTTTTTTTTTTTTTTTCTATGTTTATCTATTTTTTTTTTCATACATTGAATCAGGACTTGTTTTGTGCATTAGATAAATAAAACTATCAGAATTTAGAATAAAGTTGATAAACTCCTGAGTTTTATTTTGCACTTTAGGTAGATCTTACGGAGGATGCTGATATATAACAGAAGCCCATCTTATCAGTTTTTTGGTGCAACATTATATTTTATAACGGTAAGCAGCAAAGCCTATTTATATTTAATAAATGTTGTAAATTCTAAAATTGGTCTTTGAAGACCGAAGTTACCAAATTAAAATAGCATTAAAACATTACTGTAAAACACCACTATATCAGCTTTCCAAATATTTTGGCCACCAAATTAGTCCTCCAAAAATTTAAAACATACCCGCACAAACAAAACTCCAAAAAAGTTAATAAATAAAATAATATTCTCATCCAAACTGAATCTTTTGTAGTTTTTGCATGTCAGACCAGTGACAGTTAACTTTAAGCCCCAAAGCTTGGTATCTCATGATATTAAAAGGAATTCACATGGGAGATGATCATTCTTTTCCATCAGGTTTCTGCTTGGTATCAACTTCATCGACCGGAGGCAATGTCTACAAAGAAAAAAATGAGTCAACAACATTACAGAAAAAATATATAGACCCTCTAGATTGCACCCTAGGTATAATAGTATAAGTGCAAACAGATGATACGAACCTCAAGAGAGTATAACAGTTAAGTGTCCATGACTTTTTATTCAAGATTTGTATCAATGGTTTTGAACTTCACTATTTATGATGCAATATAGGGAAAATTTAAATTCATAGTGAAAGTAGGACAAGATAAGGATTTTGAACAAGTATTTATGTGTCTGAATGTACTGCTACTGCAACTACAATATCTTCACTACTATGTTTGCACAGAGGGCTTGAATTTATAACAGCACGGACATAAAGATAAACTTTATGGATGGTCAAACAGATCTAACAAGTTGAACTTAAGTTACTGGATGACACTATGCTGCAATGATCAGTGCAATGTCAAGTAACTGGACGGGTTATATATATCTCAAAAAATTAGAAATAATCTCAACTGTGCATATTGTTTTTTGACAATTTAAAAAGAAAAGGTATTTCAAATAGCATAGGTTTCAATCAAACACATTAGCTCCCTGTGTGTTAAAACATATACTAAGCATTCAAAATTTAAAGTTCAACCACTGAAAAAACACGCATGACTTGCGTACAAAAACGAGGGTACTATATATTTGCTGGAGGTCATGAAAAAGTTAGATTAAAAACTTACAAGATTAGGCTTATAGATATTGTGAACAACAGAAGCACCAGCAAGAAGAGAAAACACAATAACTACACAGGACCAAGCCAGTGATGGAGTCCCTGTCGGCTGCCTTCCACCACCAAATTTTCTGTTCATCCTCACAAAATACTTCTGATCGTGCGTGTCACCTAAAATGATTTAAATCAAAGCTTGAACCACACAAGCCCTTCAAATATTCAGACACATAATGTGAACATAAATTGGCAACTGAAAAACCTAACTTTATTGTTAAAATATAAGCACAAAGTCAAACAGTAACAAAATTGCCACAGGAAATCCATGCAAACTAAATTAATTACACACACAATTCCAAGTTAACTAAATAAACCCCAGAAACAGAAATAAAGGGCAATGTCAGGTAGAAGAGAGCAAGCATAGCCAAGAACAAGTGGGCCAGGATTCTAGGAAACAACACAAGCATGTTGTGGTTCAGACATTGTAACAAACATGTTGTAAGCATTGTTTTTGAAGGTAGAAATATATAACACAATAAATCAACTTCTAAATTTCATGAAGCAGATGGTGCACAACACAACAATAAGAAAGTATGATACGAAAATAAGGGCAAATTTGACAAAGTAATAATAAAAGGTGACGGTTTGTACTTGGCGTTTCCTGCAAGATGCGGAGAATACCTCAATTCACCTCCCAAATCTCCTCTTTGTTATGATGTATTAAGTCATAAAAACCACGTCGCTTATGGAGTTCTTTTTTTTATTAATATAGAAAACATGCATAACATAAGTCATTAATAACACCAGATCCAACTTATACAATTCTAACAAAAATTAATAGGCTTTAATATAAAAATTATTAAAATAAAAGTGTAATGATATATACTTAATTCATTTGTAAACATAAACACATTTCTAATATTATTTGAATTTAGAAAGGAAAAATATATGTGAACATAACTGGACATAATTAGTGTTGTACTTATATTAACAAGTTTTTCAGGTCTGAGGTCATTATATACATAAGAATTTTTTTTATTATTTACATATCTCTCAATTATTATTAGTTGAAAAAGAATAAGATTAGTTTTTAAATTATATTATATAAATTTAAATACCAACAAATATACATTTTACAACTAATGTCTATATTTTGTATTTTCTTCTAGAAAGAAAACATAAGTTTTAAAATATAATTTAAATATATTTTACTACCAATATCTTTAGTTAAATTATGAATTTTTAAAACACATTTACATAATTTTAAATATATAACATATTTAAAATTTAAAATTATCTGAACTAATATATACCAATAGTGATATTTATCGATATATATTTTGCAAATATCGAAATACATGATAGGACTTTCACAATTCGAGCTTAATTCCTGTTGTTCACTTTGGTTATCTAAAGATGTTGAATAATCAAATCCAGCAACCACGGAACGGATAAGGTTCAATTGGAATCAGGGTTGTATATTCAATATCACAAAGATCATAATACTTCTCAACAATGGTCAGTAATTTATTTACCTTTCAATTTTATTTAAATAATAATTTTCTGAAATTGTATAAAATTTTGAATTCAAATTCAGTGATATCGCACTTATATTTATATGAATAACTTTCTTTCATGAAATTGTAATTTTCTCTTCAATCATTTAAGTCGTATTATTATTAATCCAATGATATTATTGGACTATACACAAAATGATGCCAAATTTCATTAGATTTAAGAAAATATAATTTATTTATAAGTATTGTGAAATGATGGAAAATGTTTGTATAACTAGATAGAGATTTACCTTTATTTACAAAAGTGAAAATTATATTACATAACTATGATGAAGTTTGTAAAGTTTATAATATATAACGGTTGCATATTTAAGATTAAATAAATGCATGTCACCTTATTAAGATATTAAAATTCAATATATAAATTCTTACAATTTGATCAACAAAAATATAAAAATACTAGTGAGTAATGAGCGTATCATTTTGATATATCATAAATTATGAGAGATAATCATATTTTTTTTTATTGTATATTTACCTGTGATGTGTCATGTGATATGTTAGAAAACATAAAAAGAACTTACATGTTAAACATATTCTCATACAAATATAGATAATATAAGTAATATTTTCTATTTAATTATATTTCATATTATTTTAATGATTACTTTTAATTAATAAATTCATTTCTTTAGGTGTATTGATAAATTAAGTATTGAACAAGAAAAATATAAATATATGAATAAATTTATTTAGCCTTTATAGTTTGAAAGGGACACCATAGTAAAAAAAAAATAATGACTAAAAAGATCAAGTAGTAAAGAGGAAGAATCAAAGTGGATTAAAGAATCAAGTAGTAAAGAGGAAAAATCAAAGTGACACAATCAACAAAAAGTATAAATGTGTATAATATTTACTCTATTAGTATTAAATTTTTTCTCCATTTTTTTTGTTTCTTGGACTTTTTTTTTATCTATCTCTTTTTATTTCTTTTGTCTCTTGGACTTCTTTCTCTATCGTTCTTATCTCTTAAACTTCTCTTCTATTTTTCTTATTTTTTGAAATTCTAGAATGTTTGTTAATTAAGATTCTTCCCTATCATAACTATTGCTCATGAAAATATAAAATACAAAGCACTCTTATGTTATACTCTATATTTTTCTATTATCATATTTCTTATAATATTATATTGGTGTTTGTACATTAATATAAATTCATTACATCATTTTAAAAATTTAAAAATATAAATGTTCATATTTAATGATACTTTTATATATATATATATATATATATATATATATATATATATATATGTGAAATATAAAAAT
>Ga0209489_102987_pt1 | contig 33581 bp, 16 predicted proteins | sample SiratrowhiteBW_FD_187527 | JGI IMG/M metagenome (GOLD analysis project Ga0209489, IMG submission 187527) | Root nodule microbial communities of legume samples collected from California, USA - Siratro white BW (SPAdes) (version 2) | ecosystem: Host-associated > Plants > Roots > Nodule | place...
TATATATATATATATTTTTTTTCTTATGTGAAATGAAAGTGGTGGCTATTTTCCCTTCTATCACCTTTCCTGGTTCGATTAGGACCACCTATGCTCTTTAAAAGGACCTTAAAATATTCACTAAAGTTGCTTAAATTCTATTATTCCATACTTTTCCGAAAGCTTCAATGTTGTAGAAGTTTCCACATTGATGGCCCCAAAAAACTGGGTGAGATCTACGTTCATCAATCATCATAATGAGCTAAGCTTCCTCCTTATAATGATAGAGAAAAATAATAAAAAAATATGTCATAAATAAGTGCATGAAAATGTTCTACATGTCTGATTTCTCTTTATAATTTTATCTTAATTTTTTTAATCAAGAAAAGTGAAACTCTAACTTTAAATTTGCCAGTCTAAATCATTGGAGTATTAGATTGGGATTTCACTCTCAAGATATCAGATAAAGGTTTATGATTTTACCACTTTTAGGATGGTCATCCTTAGTAAACTACTTATCAAGTGCAGATCATTAATTCTTATCCAATAATCTGTCTTTAATTAAATTATTCTTTCTAATCATTTTTTATTCACAATAATTCAAAAGTTTTACTTATACCAGTAACTTGCTGATTATAATTTTATAGTTTGATCTACTTTTTATGTTTCTGATTTTGAGAAGAACACTAGAATGCAATTTTTAGGAGTAAAATTGAGGAGAAAATTGAGATTTGTTTTTTAAAAAGAAAATTATTGCATAGGAGTAAGTTATGTAATATAACATTAATAATTTGGTTCTATGTAAAATTCCGAATAATCTTGCGAGTGAAAATAATATTTCAATACCAATGACTATCTTCCAAATACTATTTTTAATATATCAAATGATTTTTTAAGTTAAATAAAAATTATAAAGGTATAGATTTTTTAAAGACTTCATTATTGAAGAAATATTTTAAACTATTTAAAGGTGACTTAGTATTGTAAAATTCATTTGAAGTAAAATAAAACTTCAAATAACATTTTTATATTATAGATATAAATGAATCAAATTACATTGATCTAACTTTTATTATTACATTGTTTATGCTATAATTATATATGTTAAAATTTATAAATAATAATAATAATAGTAATAAAGTGATTTAATAATTTATATTTTAATATATTTTAAATATATATATATATATATATATATATATATATATTAAGTCAAATTTATTTTATACAAAAGATGTAAAGAGGGGGTCCATATCTTTAGGGTTTATATTCCATAGGGTTAACTTGGAAAAAGAAAGAAGATGGAATATTATTTGGCACAGGATCCCATGGGATTAGAAAGAACCTGGACAAAGCATTCTTCTTCTCTTCCCATTGCATTACATCACTTCATTTTTCTTAGCAAGGAAGAAAGAGTTCTTTAGGAATTGAAGGGTTTCACTCCAATTTCATCATTATTTAAACATATAACTAAATAATAATTTAATTTAACCCATTAATCATCCATTTATATTATTATATTACTATAATATAATTATATTAATAGGTTCTAATCTAAATGTTGAGAAAAATTCTTTTACTTTTTCGTTATGAGAAAAATAAACGAAAAATGGCACTAAAAATTATGCAAGTTATAATAAAAGAAGGGTGTAAAATATGATTCTAATTTTAAATGACATCATCTATGAGAAAAGTACTGATGATTAATATGATTTTGAAGCTTGCATTTGTTTAAAGTCTTTTTGAGTTGATAAATCCATCTTATGAGAGGTCTATCCACATGGTTCAAGCCATGTTCAATTAGTACAATGCATGCCAATCTGAGCAGATGGTGAATATGGCAACTTTTTGGTTAAGCATATGCAGCAAAATATGTTGCAATTCTTATACATTGAAAAAAAAAAAATCTCCAAATTCTCCTCAGCAAAATATGAGGAGAGGGTGTTGCACCAATTCTCCAAATTGAACACAAACCTCATATTTTTAGTCTTTATACTTTATAACTTTGAAACAATTTTTTAGTTAGACGCTTTGCATAATAAGATTGATGGGAGTCTTATTGTTCCAATATTTGATTTAAATATATTTTACAATCTATGGTTACTCTAATGTTGTGATATATGTATATTATATATATATATATATATATATATATATATATATATATATATATGTGTGTGTGAATGATATATTCTAATAATAAGATATTTTTTCCGCTATTATATGTATCACATTATTGAATAGACAAATGTATCTTATCAAAAGAAACTTTGTTTTTTTTATAAAGATTAAAATCAACCATCGTTTAATTAATAATTAGATGTTAAACTTTAAGTTATTTTCAAAGAGATTAAATGACTAAATAGGTGACAAAATGTATACAAATTTGATATTATTGTTGCAACGAAAAGAGAGATTGTTATGCTAGATAAAAATCTATATAAGTCACAAGTCTAACTCTAATATGGTTTTGATAATAAAAGAAATATCATATTTTAGTTATTTAAAAAAATTACTTAGCGTGAGAAAGTTTACAAAGTCTATAATACTAAATAAGATATAAATAAGATATAAGTCTTATGTAATGTAAAGAAAGACTAGACGCATATGCAATTTACACGAAATCTTCATATAAAAAGTTACTGTCATTATTCCAAGAGTATAAGAAATCTACTAAAAAGTATTAGACTTATAAAGAATAAATAAAAGTCAATTAAAGCAACAAATTCAATTTCTAGAAGACCAAACAAAGTCTATTAAAGGATAGAGAACAAACTTAAGAAAACTAGATGAAGTATAATAAAAATATCAGATACAAGCTACAAAGACAAGACAAGTTTCAAATAAGTGTATAACATTAATTGATATCATAAAACATATTTGACAAAATACAAGAATATCTACCTTCTAAAAAAATTGACCTATGTTCTCCAAATATGATTTTGACACAAGCACATCTAATATTTGACTTTGTATAATCAATTTAGTGTTGTCAAAGGTAGAAAAGAAGTTGTAAACAAAAATATATCCTTCATTATACATGTTGAGTGTAATAGTTAAATTTGTTAGCTTTAAATTTAAACATATTTTTTAAAAAAAATATACAAAAGATAATAAAAACATATTACTCGTAACAATTCTTTTTAAGATATTTATAAATAGAAAGGAAACCATTAGACATCAACTAATTAAATGAAAAACAATATACATTATTTATGGGAGACATATATGCAATGGTTTTATTAAGTTTCTTAAATGATTTTGTAAAATAACATGTACTATGATAAGGAGGATTTGAAGTCATATATCTTCTCAATGATAACACATTTTAAACACCAAATAACTTTTGTTATAAAATATGACTGATTCTGTATACTCAGTTTAGGGTTTAGAGTTTAGAATATACTCAGTCAGTGACATAATGCACTCATAATTCATATTAAGAAAGATAAACAAATAGTCTTAAGTAATACTCTATATAATATAGGATCATAAATGATAGTCAGTAATATTTGTAAATAAATTTGATCAGTAAAATCCTTTACAATTAAAAGTAAAAACTAGAATAAGGTTGGGAAAGCCCAGTTGGTAATAATCCTTTTTAAGATATTTATAAATAGAAAGGAAACCATAGACATCAACTAATTAAATGAAAAACAATTTACATTATTTATGGGAGACATATATGCAATAGTTTTATTAAGTTTCTTAAATGATTTTGTAAAATAACATGTACTATGATAAGGAGAGTTTGAAGTCATATATCCTCTTAATAATAACACATTTTAAACACCAAACAACTTTTGTTATAAAACATGATTGATTTTGTATACTCAGTTTAGGGTTTAGAATATACTCAGTCAGTGACATAATGCATTCATTTCATATTAAGAAAGATAAACAAATAGTGATAAGTAATACTCTATATAATATAGGGTCATAAATGATAGTCAGTAATATTTGTAAATAAATTTGATCAGTAAAATCCTTTACAATTAACAAGTAAAAACTAGAATAAGGTTGGAAAAGCCCATTGTACACTACTATTTTATATTACTCCTAAACAAAATTTTATTGATTTTATCAAATTTGTAAAAATATTTGTAAATATATTTTAAAACTATTAAATGATCTCGTATTAGTGTCTAATTAACAACCTATTGAGACTTTTTTTTTTAAATATTATAAAGTTTTATTCAAACTCCCATTTGTAAAGCTAACTCTTTATTTCAAAAAATAAAACATCGTCTTAATTATAAGTGTTAAATTAAGCTTTTTATAATTATTTAAAAGCATGTAATAAAATGAATAAAATTAAACTAATAAAATTGTGGTTTAAATTCAACTTGACCATTTTTTTACCCGACCCATTTAACTTGTGTCCATGTAAGCTTAGATTGGATTTACCTTAATCCTTTAACAATAACTACAATTATATTTCTTAAAATATTATTTTATTAAAATAAATACATGTGTTATAATTAAAGTATTACATCACTTCATTTAAAAATTATATTTTTGTTTAATGTAACTTAAATTAAAAAAAATTATTTTTATATATTTGAAAGCAGGCATAAATGACTCATTGGTCCAACTGAACTTTGCTTAAGTGTTCAAGAGGATGAATTTGGGGAGATGAAGACCTAATTTGAGAGGATAGATGAAGAGGGATTTGCAGACATTTAGGATCATGTGAAGGGATTTGAAGGGATAAAATTTAAAATTATGAAATAGCTCTCATAAATAAGGTGGAAATTACGAAATACCCCTGTAAACATATATAACATTTAATGATAATCATATATATGTTAATAAGAGTATTTAATTTTGAATAATTATTTTTAATTAAATGTTATCTATTAATATTCTTTATTTAAAATTTAAGTACACCTTTCATTTGTTTTAGTCAATTTAAGTAGACTGTTTATATATTTTTTATTATAACTTATTAATATTTTTTATAGAAATAAAATAAGAATTCAAAAAATTCTATTTAATCTCTTAAAAATATAGTAAAAAAACATTTAACCTTTTAAGTAAGAGAATTAATAAAAAAAGATAAATTTAAAAAACATTGTAAACTATTTTTATTTAGACTAATAATTTAAAAGTTTCATTTTAAGTAAAATGTAAAAATAATTTATACTTAGAAAAACAATAGTAAATTTTAATAAAAAAAGTAGTTTAGATTGTAGGAATTTTTTTTTTTTACAGATTTCAGTTAATTATGATTTAGACTAAATTGTATATTTTAATAAAATAATAAATTTGTGATTTTATTGCATTTTAGGATTTATGTTTAATTTAAAATAATTTAGAAGATATGTTTTAAATAATTTTAGTAATATTTTTTATATTAAAATCAATTTAATCCAATTCATTTTAATTTTTTACCATCTTATTTCACAAGGGTTAATTAGTAATTTCAGAAATATATCAATTAAAAAAAATAAAAACAAATAACATATATCAAATCATTTCTAAACTTTCATAATCAATCTTCTCAAATCCCTTCAAATCTTACTATCCATCCATTAATCCAAACAACCCTTTCATCCCCATAGAATCTACTTAAATGCCTTCAAATCCATCTCCTCAAATCCACTCTCACAACCAAACAAAGCTAAGATGCATTCTTCCTACACCTCCATAAGTATTCCCTGCACCTCCATACCCCGGGTAAAATGACAAGTTTGCCTTGGGTCAAAAAATAATTTAACCCTTCACCCCTTACACTTGCGGCACACCTCCATACCTTGTGAGAGCTTCTTCTTCCATTCTTCTGCACCTCCATAAGTATTGGATAATCACACTACTCTTCTTTCATTAATGGTGCTATGCTAAAACTATTTTCTTTAACAAAAATAATAACTCACAAGTGCAGGTAACATACATTGTTGCACTACGAGTGTGCCTAAAATCCTTTTGGGAGCTACTCACCAAAAACCAAGCATAATTGAAAAAATAGTAATAGTTAATTTTTCTCTTCTGGATTGGTAGATTCCGAAATGTAAATTGGGAAGGTAATTTCTATTCTCGATTGATTAACCAAGAAGCAAATTATAATATTGGATTGTTAAATTCATGAGATAATTTATAGAATCCGAGACATATTAATCTCAAAGTTAATCCGAAATATAAATTATCTTATAGATTATTCAGTCTATTATAATTATTTAATTCGAATTCAATCCAGTATTCCACTTCAAAAATTATTCCTTATTTTGAACTCTACCAATCCAGAAGTCATATTAATCATCATCTTTAATGTTCACTAATAATTAACTTCCATTAATGTCATCTTTAATTTCTACTAAATTTATCATTATTTTTCACTGTAAGAACATGAATTATTTACCTTTATATAGTTTTTTTATTTTACGATATGACCATTCAACCATTTAATTAAAAATATAATAAAATTTAAAAAAAAAAACTCAAAATTACATCAATCTCTTAAACATTATATCAATTTCATTCATGAAAATATTTATGCAACCTAGAAAATATGATGTATGGTTTATAATTGTAATAGTAGTGAAACTTTTCTGCAACTCATACAAAGTAGGTCCCAGGTGCTTTATGAGGAATGTTTTTTCTCTAAAAACTGAAAAAGAAGCTAGGAGCCTATTCAAATTCATATACTATATATTAATTTTAGGTTTTGTATTATACAAATAGAAATAAGATAATGACTTTACCTATTCTTGTAGGTATTGTTAAATTTAAATAACTTTTAAATCTTCAAAAACTGGAGATTCGGTTGTTTTTGAGAAAGAAAAAAAAAATCAAATGCTTACTAGTGAGAAAGACAAAATGAGAAATTTGAAAGAAATAGGAAGAAATTATTAGTGAAAATAGAAATTGGCTATAAGAAGGACCTAAATGTAAAGCCTTACTATCCCAAAAATTAGCTTTTTGTTAATTTTTATACAAATATACCAAATTTTGTAAATAAAAAAGAAATTGCATGATAAGTGTAGAAAAGTACTGAATTCAAACTGAGAACATTTCACAAAGAGTTTGTTGTGTTGAGTGTGGCGAAATGGCACTGACTGTCACCCTCTCAACTCTCTCTCCATCCCTCACCCGACGCTCCAACCCCAAACCAAAGCTTTCATGCTCTCTCTCTTCTCAATCTTTCAGGGTCTCTCTCTTTCTCTCTCTCTTTTGCTTTTCTGTTGCTTCAAATAAATTGATAAATAATAATCTGTGGTGTGGTGTTTGGGAATGATGCAGTGCAAGAGAGAGTACACCACCGTCATGATAGTGCCGACGGGGATTGCCGCCGCCATTGGAGGTTACGCCGGTGACGCTTTGCCTGTGGCTCGCGCTCTCTCCCCTGTCGTTGATTGCCTTATCTCTCACCCTAACGTAACTCATTCTCTCTCTCCCTTCCACTTCTTTTATCTATACCATTCGTACAAAAATATTCATTTTTTACTATTTTATCTTTCAGCTAATTTTACCATTCTACACTTTTAGTTTTTGTAATGCATGTTTAGTTTTCTAATTAATTATTCTAAATTAACTCATTCTAGTTCACTTTAATCCAAAATTTGTCAGCATTTTCTGTCAAAAATTAGATGAAAATAAACAATAACTATAATTACTTAATTAAAAAGAAAATTAAATGACCAACTGAGCAATTTAAATTTTTGTAAGAATTAAATTCTACATTTATCAAAATTAGAATTAAGCAAAATAAAAAAAAATATAGATAGATATATAGATAAGGCACACGATCACACCCTCTTCATTGTACTTGTTGAAAGTTCAAGGACAAAAAACAATTATTGTTGAGGGAAAAAAATGCTAAGGGCATAAGATTAAAATTTTGCAGGTGCTTAATGCTGCAATGCTATACTGGCCGATGCCTAATGCATTATATGTTGAAGGTTATGCTCTTGACCGTTTTGCAGAAGGGTCATGGGCATTACAGCCAGTTCATCAAAACAGGGTATGACTCAAACATATGTATATCTCTTTTGTTTTCTTTGATACTGAGAGGAAAGAAAGAGATTTGTACATTCTTAATGTTGTGCCGCAGAAGGGAGTTGTTTATGTTATGCAGTGTGTGCTGAACCTTACATGTTACTTTCTTAGTCATGCTATTTTATTCCATTTGAAAGTATGTACCTAGTTTTATCTTGTGAAGCAGGTGGGATTAGTTCTTGATGCAGGAATAGAGGAGGAACTCCGGGTTCGCCAGTTACAGGTAGCTGATGCTGCAAGGGCTTCCCTTGGATTACCTGTCGTGGAATATACTGTCACAGACACTCCGTTGAAGGTAATATATCATCTTGTATTAACTGTAGTAGTGAAATATAAACCTTCCATTAAACGAGTTGAATGCTGTCACACGATGTATGTAGCCGACCTCACCTAGTGAGACAAGGCTCTTGTTGTAGTGAAACTTAAGCCATTCTGTATTTTCTGCCAATTTTCCATTCACTAGACTTATAATTTGGTTCTTCAGCCAAAGTTTTTTTTACAATAAGAGATGCATGTGAGTGCTGTTGATCTTTTGGGGCATCTTGAAGTCATATAAAGGATGTGATGTTCCGCAAAAGAAAAAAAATTTCCATTTTGCTAGATTTTGTTTTAACTTAATCAACCTTGTCTGTGTGACAATTGCTTATTTTGGATCGGGCAAGGATGGAATTTTTGGTGGTAGGATAAATTCTATACAAATCAAAGTTATAGGATCTGTAGTTGTGAACATTTGACAAGATATTCTATGTTGTGCACTAGAAAGAAAAAAGTAACATAACAGTTTTAACTGGCGGAAACCTTGCCAACTGCATGTGTTATATTTCTATATCTCTTAATTTTTTTTTTTGGTCTAATTAAAATTGGAACACTTTTCAGAATGTCTTCAAAGGTATATGTAATTATTCTCGCCTTTCAGGCTTGCTTATTTTTTAAGCTGGAGGTAGAAGTCTTTATCCATGCCTAGTCTATAATTTCAAGCATCTATTATCATGATCTGGAGCTATATAAAATGCCTAGTCAAAGTTAGAGAACTTACCATCCAATTTAATTCCTGCATTTGACTTGCATAGCATCAAATTTTACAGGTAGAGAAGTGGCTTGATCCAGAAACTGGCCAATCAACTGGGAGGATTAAGCACCCTGATTCTTTACTTAGAGCTGTGAATACTTTAGTGAAGAGGTCAAAAGTAAATGCCATTGCTGTTGTTGGACGTTTCCCAGATGATGAAACTGATGATGTAGATGACTATCGGCAGGGAATGGTACGGCAATAAATCTAGAAGAATATAATTTGATTATTTTGTGCAAGTTCTATAAGATTAAAAGAAGTCATGGATGGGGTTGTTTCTTTTTCTTGGTTCTTCATATTCACCATATCTGTAATATTTGTTATTGAAATGTAACCAGACGTTAAAAGATTCTATCTGGATCTTGTCACTGTCCTCTAAATTCCAACAAGTATTTGTTCTTTTTTTCCTTAATTTTTCTTTTGAACATTCCTCAGTCCTTCCTTTGTATGGTCAGCAGTTCAGGGATGAATCTTGTATTTGGTTACTGACACAGTGACACTTGCTTCCCCTTTTTTCCCTTCTTTAGGGGATAGACCTATTAGCTGGAGTTGAGGCAGTTATAAGTCATCAAGTAGTGAAGGAGTTCCAAATTCCTTGTGCACATGCTCCTGCAATGTCTCCACTTCCCTTGAGCCTATCTCTTAGCCCGAAATCAGCTGCTGAGGAGGTTGGTAAACTCTAAATAGCAAATCATTTGACATTTGTTTCAACTATATTAGAACGGTGTAGCTACCACTTTTAGAACTAACTGTTAGGTTAAAGTATCATGTCAAAACCATTCATCTATGAATTATAATTTTAGTTATTACTTTGAACTGTCTTTCTCTCATCCGAGTTTAGTAACCCAAAACTTATAATTTTTTAAGAGTATGATTGATTATTTTAGTGACTAAGCAGGCATGCCTCATGTTAAATATGCTATTCATATGATAAATTTTCTGAAGCTAATGTTGTAATACATTTTTTTTTATCAGTTAAGAGAATCTGATATCTTATAGTTTAGTGTATATTTGAATTAAACTCAACGTATGTGTGTGTAGTGTAGATTTGGTAATTATGGGGATGATAATCATACCAAAGCAAATAGTATATAAGATTTCTAGTGATTAGGTTCTTAATTGAGCATTAACAGTTTCCAATTTTGTTAGTTATCTGTGTCTGTACTGTGTGCTGATGAGAGTTGGCAACTAAGATTCAGAAGTCTATATCTTAAACATGTCTTACTGGTTCCCCGTGTACTGTGTTGTGGATCTCACACCTAGTTTGAGTTTTCTGACCAAAGTTTATAGCATTTTAGGATGAATATATTTTCCACCCGTTTCAATAATTCATGCTGCTTCTTTCTTACCTTCACAAATAGATATCGGTCGTTTGTATGTCTTGTGTATGTTTGTATGACTATATACATTAATTACTGATAAATGTTACTTAAACTCTGAAAATTGATGAAAACTTGAGGCTGTATAATAAAACTAGTAGGAAGTAAGGTAGTTTACGTAGTTCAGGATTTCTTTTGTTTGTTGACTGTGAAGGTGTTAGAAATCGTTAAGCCGTCATCTGCTTTATTGAAGTTGTTTTTTTTCAAATCTATCTGTCCCAAAGTAGCACTTTTAAAAATTTCAGCAAAGATGAATTTAAAATTTTCTTTTCTTACACTGTATCAATATACAAGAATTAGAAACTTTGATTCTAAGAAAAGGAAAATAAAGTTATAAGTATAACAAAAATGAAGATTCCCGTGCTTTTTTTCAAACATGGACACAATTAACAACTAAGCCGCCTCTTACTATTATTAATACGGTGCAAGTTTGGGTAAATGGATTAGACGTGCTCAAAAACCAATTTTTAATTAGATAAAGCCATTTTGAGTAAGGTTGGTTTAAAGTTTGAACTGTTCACACTAAACTGTTCCTCATACTTCCCCTGCCCCTTTTTCCTGGACTTTTTTCCGTGTCACTCATTTTCAAGATTCATGTGTCCATTAAATGAATGAAAGATTGACATTTTTACTAGATGCTTTTTAACATTTCTTGTATTAAATTATTAAGTCGATTTTTGTTCTCATTATAAATGGGTATTTCTCATTCTACGTATTTGATGGATAATAGTTCTTGTGGATAACTTGCTCTTGTCAAGTAGATTGGGTACACCTTCCTACCATGTGTGCTTGCTGGCCTAAGTAATGCTCCACAATACTTGGTCATGGACTCCAAATCCTTGGAGAAAGGGTGCATATTGGCAAATGATGTGGATTCCGTAATCCTTCCGAAAGATGCTTGCGGAGGGGATGCATGTCTTGCTTTTGCTAGAAATAAAAGCAAAAAGGTATACATACAAAATATTAGCTTTTTTTATCCTTATTTTTACTTTTTGCTCTGATCAATCATATTAGCAAAAACAAAAAATATATCTGGTATTTCAGCTTTCATGCAAATCAAACACTCTAACCAGAAATTTTGATGACACCATTATTTCATTATACATGACGGTGTACAACTTTCTTGCAGCCACTTATAATAACTGTGGAAGAAAATGAAACTGTTCTTGACGATACTGCAGATAAATTTGGTATTGAAGTGGTACGTGATTTTTATTCTGTAAATTTATTATTTTAGAAGATGTGAATAAAACTTAGGATCTTTATCTGTTTCAATCAAAATTCTGAGAAATCAATTGATAAAAATTCTAGTTATTATATTTAAAATTTGCTAACCAAAGAATAAAATGGGTTTTGACAAAAGTTAAAATAGATAGATAATAAGCAGACAAGTAAAATAATAACATGTCCATTTTCGGCCACTAAGAGCAAGTTTTTTATTCTTGATGCTTAAGGGACATAAAATTCGGTGTAGGCACCATCTAGACAGTTCATTTTGGTTGATAAATTATTATTCTGCAGCTGCATGTATCAAATTATTGGGAGGCGATTGGAGTTATTGCAGCTCACAAGGCAGGGATTGATCCATTTTCACTTAGACGTGATAAAATTCTCAATATCGGGTGCAGTTCCTTTAAGGCTGTCAATGGTCACACCATTCCGAGATAAAGAGTCGTTTCCTGATTAACATTTGGTCTAGTGCACAGGTATCTCTTATGAGAGACAATTTTGTTCGAATCCTTAGGCTTATAACCATTCACAATATAATTCACGGCTAGCATTCCCAATTAAGATATTTTCCTGATTAACATTGGAGAGTTAATGATAATGTATTGTTATTGTTATTAATCACTGGATGCAATAGTGTATTTGGGATTCTCATATAGTCAAATATGTATTTGATTCACACATTTAGGTCCATATAATTTACCTATCAGTCAGTGTACTTAAAAGTTTGGTTTTTAGTGCTTATAGCTTTGTTTTTTTAGGATTTCATCCAATAGTTTCGTTTTGTTTAAACATTTTTGGTCCTTATGTGTTTCGATGGTAATCTCTTTCATGAGTCATGTGGTGACAAATTGCTGGTGTTAGTGACCACCATGCACACTATATATAATACATATTAAAACTTTATTTTTCAGGGAAGGTACTGGGTGTTTTAACTTCTAACTATCCTCTAACAGTGTGGGTCAGATTTGAGATATATACCTGAATTGGTTTAATGACTGGTTTAGCACTCAGTACAATCTGATTTCAGACCTTCATTTGGGTCTCAAAAATGTTTATGCTTTATTTGTTAAACCTGAAACAATCCAAAGCTTTACAGGAGGTAGATTATATATTATCTACTCATTCATGTCAAGCTGTTAAAAGGTTTCTCTTTCCATGTGAAAATTAGTGGCTAATTTTATTTTCTTGGATTGTATGGCACATTAACTTATTTTTCAAGCTGCATAAATAAATAGTTCTTAGTAATTTAAATTATACATACGATATGGACATTGAAGAATGGCGGATATTTGTAGGAATTATTATTATTACGTTAATTGATGACTCATTACGTAAGATTGAGTTATAACTTTTTTCCTTCATTATTAGCTCTGACAATTAGGTTTTTAAGTGACATTAATTCAGTCCTAGAAAATTGAGGTGGTTTTCCTTAAAGAAAAGAGAAAAAAGAAAAAGAACAATGAGTTTTCTTTGCAAAAAGCAAGTTATTAAGTTTTAACACTTAAGCCTTTTTTTTATATGTACGATAAGGTTATCTACCAATTGTGTTGGACCATGTTGGTACAACATAGGCTATTTCTTCCTTCCCATAATTTTTTCATGCTCCTAAGTTGTCTATTAAAATTTTAGATTGCAAACTTCAGAGACATGTTTTATATTGCAGAATTTAAAATATGTTTACAGATCAAGAAATATATTTTTAGATTAGATAATTGAGAATTATAATTTGAATTGGACAATTCAGAAATTTTAAAATAGATTTTTAGATATGAAAATGTATTTTAAATTATATTAAAATTGTATAATTTATAATACATGTTTTAATTCTAGATTATAATTAGAAGATTTTTAAATTATACAAATCAGAATGTTTTCAATCAATGAACAATATGGATTTTGTGACAACTGATTCTTCCTTCACTTCTACGTTTTATATCTACACCTTTATATTTTCAAAAATATTTATATTTATATAACTTAAAATATATTCTTTTTATATTTTGAATTGTGTAATCTAAATATATATATATATATATATATATATATATATATATATATTGAATTGTATAATCTGAAATATAATATTTTTTTTATTTTGAATTGTGTAATTTAGAATATAAAAAAGTTTATATCTTGAATTATATATTTTGAAATAAAAAAAATATATTATAAATTATGCAATTTAAAATATAATTTTTTTATTCTGAATTAAATATTATATTTTATATTAAGAGGTGAGGGGTTGGAAGTTTATTTAATTTTTTTATTAAAGGTATAATTTTCATTTTGCTTTATTTACGGAGGTGTTGGTAGAAAGTATAACTGGTTCATGAACAATTAGTCCAACCATGGAAGTGCATGAAGAGTTTGGGCTCCTAGGATTTGACGTGTATTGATTTTGCTTTTGATCTCCAAATAATTGTTTTTTTTTTTTTTTTGGAATTTGGCCCCCCATAAAATATTTATTTGTATTTTATGAAATTTATGGACATATTTTAAGTGATAAATTGTGTATTAAGTGACAATTGACACACTTTTTTAAAATTATTTACATTTTCTATTTCTTTTAGTCTTCTCTAATTAAAACTCATGTAAGTATAACTAACACATGTTTTTTTCACATTTTGTTTGAATAAAAGAGTTAAAAAATATGATGTAAACAATGTTGTTTCCCTTTAATTAAGGTTGGCACATTTCTTTTTAATTTCTATTTGACAATGAAATCCAAAGCAATTTAAGAATCCGAAGAAAAAATAATTCTTTACCTATTGACCTGTCGATTTTCATCCTCTTAAGGTTTCATCTTGCAATAGGAAAGATCACAAGAAATAGGAGATGTATTTTCTAAATAATGAAAAAAAAAAATAACACTATTTGCATTACATTCATTAGCCTTTTTTTCAAAATAAACATATGTATCAATTTACTCCTTTGACACATTATTTAACCAACAACTCATCATTTAAAAGATACTAATAAATAATAAGGAACACAACAAGTAAAGTTTTAGAAATAAAAATAGAAAAAATTAGTATAAGACAGCAAAATATAAAAATTTATAGAGCTCAAAGTGAAAACAAAACGTAGATCTCAATTCTACTCGGTCGCTCGCATATCACTTAAACAATTTATCACTTAACAAATATAATAAAATATATAAAGCAGAACCAAAACATAAATTTCATCAAAGATCAAGACGAGATAAAAATATATTAAATAAAAATGCAAAAATTGCAAATTTATGAGACCAAAAGTTATCTAAACCTTATTTTAATAATAATTATAATTGTAATTTGAGAAAAAAATATACTGAAAATTAGTTGAGATAATTAGCTTCACTTGGATGCAACAACAAAACCAGTATTTACACAAAAAGTGTGCAAGTAGAAAACACTATTGAAAAGTAATCATAAAGTATTTTTTTAAATGTAAGAAAATAACTTATCTTCATAAGATTTTGTTTAAGGTAAATTTCAACTATTATCCCAAACACAGCTTATTTTAAAAACTTTACTTATTGTCGTTAACTTTCTATAAAAGTTGATACACCAAATATATAATTACACTTCAACCATTAAATTGATTACATTTTTATAAAGTTATGATGATTGTCATAAATTATATGGGTTAATAGATCTCTCTTAATATACATTATGTAACATAAATTTGAATGGCCATCTACTAAGATACAGATATGGAACCCCAGAAAAACTCTTCATCCTTAAAAGATCTGGCTCTCACCAGTTTGTACAGACAGCAACAATCCATGAGAAAATTTATTGGAAAACTTCGTTATTGGGAGATATATATGTGCATATCTGAATAAATGTAAACATAATAGCAGCGTTAAGAAAAAAAACATGAAAAGGGTTGAAGAATAACATTACTAAGAACAAGTAAGAACAATCTACACAAAGGTACACATCACTTTTCCTCCAATCGCCGCAGCACTAATTCAGCAAAGTTCTGTTGCCTACAGATGCATGATAACCAACAAATTAAGTAAAAACAATATCAAATGAATATATATATTATAAAACACATAAATTCTAGTATATGTAAATTCTAACAAACGGAATTTGTTCCAACTTGCAAAATATAATGTTCTTAGTATTTAACCAATTCTATAAATATTATGGAGAAAAAAAAATTAAGATGCTCAAGTAACAAATTTGACACGTCTAAGTTGTTCCAGCAAATATTGGGGATCAGCAAATTTAACAATACCCATGTTTTTAAACCCGCACCCCCATGAAGGGTAAAATGACAAAACTGTCTCTTAAAAATGCATTATGGATGGAGCATTCTAGTATGCATTTCTGGATCCGAAAAATACCTTCTAGAATATATAATCCGAAATGTATTAATACATTTCGGATTGCACAATCCAGTATGTTTTTCTAGAATTAGAAATACCTTCCAAAATATACAATTTAAATTATACTAATGCATTCTGGATTACACATTTCGCTATGTATTTCCAGATTCATAATGTATCTTTTATTAAGGTAATACATTTCCCGAAGGCATTTTTTATTATTTTGGAAAACAAAATAAAAAATGTAGTTCAGAATGTACGTTCCGGAATACAAAATATGTATTCCGGATTGTAAACTCCAGATTACATTGTATTCTGGAGTGTACAATTACAAATTTCAGAAGGGTGAAATTGGAATTTTAATTTCTATGGGTGCAGTTTAAATTTATGTGGGTGCAGAATGCAGCGCCCCAGATTTAAACCTTCAAATTGTAACACCCTTGTGACAGGCCACATGACGGCATATTGGACACTAGGAAAAAAAAAAAAAAAAATTCTAGAAATTTAACTTACTTCCTTTCTCTGTGCTTTGGGCTAGGACGAGAATACTTTAGATATCCATCCCAAGGAACCTTTTTAAGGCCAGCACGCAATGAAATTATGTCTCTCACCCTGCATAGTTAATTAAATAAGGACTATCACAAGACCAAGAAAAAGCCAAACATATATCTCCCATCATACAATCAGGAGCACCATTATTTACCTTTCTGCAAACTCAATGGCTGTCTCTCCTGGCTTCAGATTCTGTGGCTCCAAGTACCAAACATCACAAACAACTGCCCAAGATGTCATTAGCTGCAACAGATGCATAGTGAATGATTGCCTGAAAAAGCATGAAATGCAAAGTCATATGCAGCAATGAACAGCATCGTAGAAGCATTTAATGTGAGAAGCATCTTCTTACTTTCTACTATTCCAAAAAGCATCAACAAAAATTTTATTGTACTTGATTGCAACTGGACAAACTGTGCAGCCAAGTTCGAATGCACCCTGGACACCGTTAAAAATTAGAAAGCTTCCATACAAATTTATTGAGAACAGAAATGGGAAGAGAAGTCAGCAGGTACAAGATCAAAGAATAAAAAATCTATTCCTAAAATAAGATAGGAGAACATGGGCATTTTAAATGGACAGCAGATGCAAATAATTAACATACCTTCTTGAACATGACTGTATAGTGATTATTTACACAAGTTCCTTCAGGAAATATGAGAAGGGGGTTGTTATCAGCTCCCTGGACATGATCCCTCAATCTGGGATATGAAATATTGTGTAAGTAAAAAGGAACTAGATCTCAAATAGATTTTATACATCTTTATTTATACTCACTTCTTTGCAACAATTTCCCTATCCTTTGCCTCTGCACGGTTGAACCAGATGCATCCTAGACTCTCCAAAATGGTACTCTGCAATAATCCTGCACAATAGCTAATTTTTTTAATTCACAAATATTTATGTTAAGATAAATTATATACTGATTCAATTTTTTTTTTCTTCAAAAGATGGAAGTGTTAAATCATCCCTAACTGTTCTGCACTTTCACATACCCTATTCTTCCAGACAGCCATTTAGACTGCTCAACAGCAAGATACAGAACACTTAAGAAAGGATATAGTGCCTAAACAAAGTTTTTTTTTTTTTTTTTTTTTTTTTTTTTTTTTTTTTTTTTTTTTTTTTTTTTTTTTTTTTCATTTTCTTTTTTACACATATTTTGGTGAACTATTCACCTTCTTTTTGTAGTTAGAATCTGTGTAATCATATATAAACATCAACGTACCAATGATTAGGATTTAGAATATTCAGCTTGTTATGGATGATGAAGAAATAAGTTTGGATATCATATTTCTAACATAGATATCAGCTCTATATGCTTACCAACCCATCCAGGATGCTTCTGCATAATAACAGCAAAAGCAGTCATCTGTTCTAACACAATGAAATCAATCATGGAAGTATGGTTGGCTACAAAAACCTGCTCAACAAATGAAGGGGAAGCTCAAATTACAATAGATAACACTTAGTCTTTCTTGAATACAAAAATAAGGATAGTAGAATAATATTAATCAAACCTGTTTTGGTCGCCTACTAGGCCTTGGTCCATGATACTTAACAACCCCAGTCCATGATGCAACAAAGAAACTGCACATCATCTCTACCAAAGACCTCTGAAGGAAATGAACAATTTACAACGCACATTAATTGATGAACAAAAGGACAACGTGCCAGTATTAATACTCAGCACAGGGAGAAAAGACGGAGTATGTCAGAGAGACCATTCCCAATTAATGCAATGACAACAAGAATAGGAAAATAACATGATCAATGCACTCCACTGCATCTGTCAATCAAGTAAATCAATATATAGACGACAAATTTAAATAATGCCTACAAAAAGAATGTCTAAAAAGTATGGAACTTCAACAATAAAAGAAGACACCTTGTGCGCTAGTAGTTTTCAATTTCATTATTTAACATCTACTAATTGTCCCATTAGTCTAATTAATCTAAATCATTTGAATTTTAAATTGTGGCCATTCAATACTTTTCTTTTCCAACAAACTTGACTATTAATTGGAATGCTAATATTCTTCTTCCAATAGGAAGAAAATCTTTCATTATATACAGTAAAAATAAAAGTGGAAAGGCAAGACCATGCTTTCCCAAAAGATGAGGCAAAATGTTGAAGCTAGATAATAGATACTTGAAACCAAATGAATCTTCAAATTTACAATGCTCAAATAGAAGTACACAGGGAATACCAAAGTTGGACAAATCTGAAGTATATATTCCATAGTTATCAATCTCTAATAGTAGCAATTAGCAACCAACCCCAAAAAGTACTACAGCAGAAAGGCCACCATTTTGAATTTTTTTATATAAAAGAAAAGAAAAACTCACTTATTATATTCATAACTAACAATAAAAAAAAAAGGAAAAACATAGAAGTAAATCTTAGAATGAGTTTGCACCTAACTCCACCCCAAAAGCTAGCTCATATGGTGAGGACTCTCTCATTTATATACACTATTCAAGCACTATTTCTAGATGTCAGTGTGGAACTTGAGTTTTAACCTGTATATACCCCCTCATGTCTAACACTATTAGGCTTCCTACATGAATAATATGATAGGTGATCAAATAATAAATGTAGGATAAGCTCTGATACCTCCAGTTTACATACATTATTCATGAACTATCTCTAGTAAATGTGGGCTTTTTCCAATAACTGGGAATACTACCAAAGGTGGATTGGTGTTGGACCTACAAAAGAAAGGAGCATGGGAAACTACATCTAAATATGAGGGTTTTGTTGATATCTGAAGCAGGGAATGAAAGCATCGACTATGCCCACTAAATGACTCAAGGGCAAAAAATAGATTTTCAAAATGCCTCACAGTACACCACTGCAGCACAGGGAACAGCTGCTATTTTGGCTGTTTTGCTGCTGCAACAACTGCCATTAGAAGATACATTACCATACAAAATTCTGCTATGTGCTGCTACCCTGCTATAGGGTGCTACAAATAGCTGTTTATAACTTATTTTAGGAAGCATCATTAGCATGTCATATAAATTCAATAGTAGTAGCACTAGAAACAAATAAACAGAAATGTATCATCCTTAAAGTAATCTGTATCAGAAAGTTAAAATGTCAAGAGCTTATTTACACTTCATGCAGCTCAGCTGCGGGAATGGTCATCAACTGTAGTTTTAATGAGATGGAGACCAATGTTAAGCAAAATGTTCAAATAGAAAAAGATGGAATAAGTTGAATATGCACCTCAATACTTCTCCTTAACTTGTCGTGTCCTTTCAATAGGAAGTGCACTGGAATGAAGGATGAAAGAAATATTATCCATCCTAGTGTTAACCCTATAACCCTGCAGTGTCAATTAGGATGGCATCACTTGGACAAAAAAAAAAAAAAAAGCTGATTGCAAGCTAACGAATTCTGGGTCTGTATATTTTTCTGTATATTTCCCAGTTTCCTAATATTAGATACTTTAAACCATCTACTTATAATTAGTCATGCTAAGGACTTCCTCAAGCAACAGAAGAACCATTTAAGTATATCAACATGGAAAGGAGTAAAGATAGTCAGACAGACATGCAGACCAAATAGAAAGGGTGTAACTGGATGTGGTCAAAGACAAAGTTAGAATTCCTAATAATCATATTTTTCTGAGACAGCTAATCTCAATACCTAATTCTACAAGGCAATATGTGTGTGTGTGTGTGTGTGTGTGTGTGTGTGCGCGTGCGTGCGTGCGTGCGTGCGTGTGTGTTTAAAGACATTAAAAAATCTGCTAGGAAGATTCCAGATTTCATAGTTATTATATGAATATGATACGTGGCATTGGGATTTATGAATAAGGCTAACCTGATAGGGAATAGAATCAAGTATCGAATCACAACTCCAAAACACCACAAAGGAAACAGATATAGATTCCAATTCCATGGTTCCGGAGGATTAGACTTGAAGCACCTTGTGAATGAGTCCTGCCCAACGTTAAATGTTCTAAACCAATGAGCAAAGCACCCAAGCCTAGTCAAGGAGAAACACACGCTAGCAGGATAATGTTCAGCATAAGATATAGAACTAATTATGTTTGATATTAAGTTCTCACTATAATAATATCAGCATTAGTTGCTGATTTGGGTCTCTGAAAGAAAATACTGACACCTCAAAACAAGAAAAGAACAAATAAAATCACTGCAAAAGCTTACATCTACAATAGCACCTGCTGCCTCGGACAAAGTAGGAGAAATATTGAGTAAATCTTGCCTGAAAAAGTACCAGAAAGAAAATTAGGAATATTAAAACGATGCCTGAAAATTTCTTCTCTGATAGATCCATTGAAGAAATACTGCTTTTTTCATTTCAAACTTATATTCAGTGTCAAATCACAGTACAAACAAGACAAGGAAAAAGTGATGGCATACAGGGAAAGCTTTCCATGAGGTTCTTGTTGAATGGTGGATCCAGAAGGGAGGTAATCCTCAATGTTTGGTCGATCAAGATCCAGTTCAGAACTAGAAGACTTAAGTGTCACTTTGTTATTCATCCGAGCTGTGCTATCACTTCTTCAAGTGACTTCTTGAAGAGACAAGTGAGGTTAATATACACTTTTGATCCTGGACATTGATCAAATCCACTTTAATTAAGGAATTAATTAATTTGATTCCTAAAAAAATTCAGAAATTTCAATCAGGTCTAATTCCAAAACAAAATAGTAAATTGGTAATTTCTTACATTCAGAAAATTTTTGCCAATTACACGCAAAGTTGTGATTACATGGCAAAATAACTTCTGGTGTAAACCTATTTTTTTAATAAAAAATATTTATATTATTAGAGGGCAAGCCTTGGTGCAGCAGTAAAGTTGTGCCTTGACAACTGGTAGGTCATTGGTTTCAATCCAGAAACATCCTCTTTGCATACCCAAGGCTAAGGCTGCATACAAGAACCCTCCTTCATACCCTCAAAAGCACTTTTTTGAATCAAACATACCTAACTAGCCCATATTCCAATATCCTAGTCAATGTTGTATTTACCAGTTAACATCACTTAGGCTATCTTGACTTCAATAAACCAGGTAAAAAACAAATGTCGGCCTATTTAAACACTATAAAAAATTCAATTGATAATGAAATAGTTGTGTTCTAGAACACCTAACAATACAAACCCGTTTTAGTTGTCCAAATTGAAGAGCGGAATGGCAATCAGTATCCCACAATCCAAAGATGACTTTTTTTCTCTATTGACTCTGCAAAAACAACACAACAGCCATAAGTAATGCAAATTCCCACGTCTCAAAGAAAGCACAAGATCATCTACTACAGGAAGATAAAAGTGAATGAAAGACTACCCCAGAAATTTCAAGAACTGAACCTGAAAAGTAGGAAAGAAACACTGCATCAAACCACTATTACAAGACACTGTTGTTATAGACTCAGCTTACACAAAAAACTAGGTACTAGTCTAAAGTTATTTTCTACCAGCTGATGAAGGTAGAACTAGGAATAAAAACTATTCCAAGAACTGCAGAACTTTAGGGATTCCAATTGTCAGAATAAGATCCAAAGAATTGTATTGATTTGAGAGAAGTAGATCTCAAGAGGTGTTTGATAGAAATTCTCAATACCCAGCTCATTTACAGAGTTTGTTATTTATAACAATGCAAAAACTAGAGTTCATAACAGAATTAGACTAGCTAGCAGCCAGCACTTTTTATTAACCACCTACATCACCAGCAGCTTCCAGATATAACAAAACAACCAACACTTTCTCTGTCAGAATCTGACTACATTATATTCTACACAAGAACCATTCATTCAGTTACATCTTCCGAATGAAGTAACAAAAAAGCAATACTACACAGAACAAATGCTAAACACAGAAACAAGTTACAAGGAGCTTCCATGATATAATCCAGCAAATAAATTTCTCCAGTAACACTCATAGCAGAAAAATGGAAAACAGAATTAATCAAATTTTTTTCTAACTTATCCACCTCAACTATTGGGAAAGTTAGATCAGAGATCTTCTATAAAAATTCAAATACAAAAGTTAATTTTAACCTATACGACAAGTTTAATTCATTCTAGCGTCTTGTTTTCTTCTCCAATCGAACAAGTAATCAAACAAAGCTTAATGTCCAACAAATTCAAAGTCACTTCTATCATTAACAGCAGTGTCGGAGACAGTTACTTAGATGCGATAATACAATATGCATTTTAAATATTATTACTCTCATATAAAGTAAACCCTTATGCTAACTGCAGTGAAACCTAAATCTCAAACCCACTTGGATTTTACTTAAATTTGTCATACGCTATGTTATTCTGTTTGCGAAAGTTCTTTTTGTTTGTTTTCATAGTTTAGTGCAAACTTCAACTAGATTCGTGTACGTTTAAAGATATTTTAATGGCAGATATGAGAACGAATCTTCAAGAAAAAGATCAAATTCATATGAATGAAGGCTTAAGAAACACTCAAAATCATAGCTAGTAAAGAAGATTAGAAGAAAATTTACCTGTGAGGGTTTGTTTTTTGGGAGCTTCTTGCAGAGATTGGAGGTTGGAGATTGGGTTTATGCGAATCCTTCTCTTTCTCCTTTTTTTTGTTTTTTATTTGTTTAGTAAGTAAAACCACATGAACTCTTCTTCTACTGGTATTGTTTTATTCTAATGTTTGATTAAGACAAATTGCACAAAAGGAAAAATATATATTTTTATGTAAATTTTACAGACATATTTAATAAAAATATTATTATTTCAAAATGCGAAAATTATACTCCCAAAAATAATATATATTAGAGAAATGAACTTCTTAAATGGATTTGAATACATCTAGTCAGTAAAAAAGATATTAAACTCGCTAATAATAGTAAAATAAATAACAGCTTTGAACTAATCTTTTAAATTATACCTATCAATGAATTGCATTAGTTATAAAACATGATAGGTAAATTAATATAATGTTTGCGTTTACTTTTTAAAACTAAGTTTAAGATATTGATAAAAAAAATTGAACAAATTGATCATAAGTTAACAAAATTAATTGTATATACTTAGATATTTTATATGTAAACAAAGGTCTTACATAGTTATATTTATGTATATTTTATAGAAGTTGTTTTTTCTTAATTAACTAGTAGTCTATTTCAGAAACATAGAATTTTAACAAATTAAATATTTTCTTAGTTAAATATATGAGAAGAAATTAAAATCCTAAATTTTCCTTTATTTTCTTGAATCTAATACTCTTTAGAGGTTTAGTTATTGTATCTCTTTCTTCCTCCAACCAATTGTCACTTATTTCCTTGAATTTAATACTTTTCAACAAAGACTTGGTTAGTATGTCTCTTCTTGTTCCTTATGCCTTTTCAACATAAATTCAAGCTTCTTTTAGTTTAGTTAGTGTCTCAAGAAGTAAAACTTTTTTGTTTTTATATATTTACTCTTCCCATGTGCAACTAGATGCTTTGCCAATTTCATAGCTAATTTGTTATCATCATCTTAATGACTTATGACCAAGAACATACCTACTTATATGAACCTTCTTGTTTTTTGGATTGTAAACTGATAAACACCTATTGTATAACAATAAATGAGAAGCATTGATTCTACATTCTCATCAAATTTCTTCCTGAGTTGTTCATATACATGCTTGAAACATAGTATGCCAAAATGAAGTGACTTGGCTTCTAACCCAACCATGCTTTCTCAGTAGTACATACCATTAACTAGGATTACTTAAAATATACCTATAATTTATTATTCATTTCCTATAATATGTATAAAATCATCAATATGTCTCTGTTACAACATCTCATAATTATTATAAAATTATATTACAAAATATATAATTTAAAATATTTTTAGAATATATAGTTTAAAATATTTTTAGATTATATAATTTTAAAACTATTTGAAATATATTATGAATTACGAAATAATTATATTTTTTGAAATTATATTCTAAATTATATAATTCAAAATATGAAATTATATTTCGAATTATGCATCAGAAATATTCAAAATCATACTTTGGACTATGTAATTTTGGTTTAAATTATACCATTTAAAATAATATTTTGAATTATATAATCTAAATATATTAAGAAAAGCTCTACCATTATGTTATAAGGTGTAATAACTTCATGTAATATTCCTCTTTTATCATATAGCTCTTAAAATTCATTGAAGTTATACCTTTCACCTCCATCAGTGCTTAGAATCTTCACATCACCATGAATTTATTTTCAGCAAGCAATTTAAACATCTTAAAATTGTTAAACACTTCACTTTTCTATTTGATGAAATAGATTCAAATCCTTTTCAGTAAATTCATCAATAAAAAAAGAAACAAAATATCTAGTGCCTCTTAAAGGTTATACCTCAAACGATCCACGTATATAAGAATAAATAACTGAGTTAAGTATTTTTTTTTTTTTTATACTTTTAGACATCTCATGGGTTTAAAAGAGTTCCTAGGTTGCTTAACTTGACAATATTTAGAACATAATTGCTTTAGAAAATTAATATTAAGGTAGAGCATAATTGCTTTAGAAAATTAATATTAAGGTGACCATTTACCAACTTTCTAGATCTTCAATCTTTTGAAATTCAAATGACTAAATAACTATAGAATGTTGCATCCAATTTTGATCACTAATCATAGTTGTTAAATACTTTTGTTTACTAATTTGAAATTCAATCTTAAAGTTCCTATCCTATTTCTAGATATAATTGACTTACTAGTCGAATTATATAATATAATTTTATGTGATTATATCTTCCATATGGATAGAAAACCTAATTTTAACTTTACATTATTTTTTAGTTTAGGCAATACTGACATGAAAATACTTAAAAACCATTGTCTAAAATAGGAATAAGCAATAATTTTAAGTTGTTGGCTAAAAAGTAAGTTTTATTTAAAACTTAAAATACTGAAACTCTTTCTAAAAAGTCAAAGACACTCATCGATTTCAAATTAATAAAATGAACAAACTTTGATTTTCAAGTAGAAAAATCTTGAAAACTTCTTTCTTAGTCACACGCTGTCGCTCAACCATCCCGCCAAGCTGCTCACACTCCACCATCGGTGACAGTTCACTTCGCTCACACTCTACTCATGTTTCTGCTTGCTTCCACTGGTTCGCAAGCATTTGTTTTCTTCACCATTCAATCTACTAATAACACGATGTTATTCTTAATGAAGGAATCGAACTATAATTTTGAATGTAGTGAAACATTACAATTATATTTGGTTCTCACGAAGGAAAGGAACTAATATTTAAGTTTTCGTGATGAAAATGGACTAATATTATTATCTTTAGTATTACTGCTATTATTATTAATATTATCATTATTAGTAATATTAACATTATTAATATTATTATTAATAATTATAAAAATCATAATAATACTAATAATAATCATAATAAGAATAATAATAATCATAATCAAATCACAAAGTTTATCTAGTATAGTGGTTACATGTTTTATATGTACATATGAGAATTGAGGTTGATTTCCTCTTGCAACAAATTGTTAATAATTTTAATAACACTAATTATAATATTAATAATAATGATAATGATAATAATGTTAAAAATAATATTCATGGTACTTACCTACAAATTTGTTTTACAGTAAATATGATTTCTTTAATAGTAACTTAAAATGTGTTGTCCAAACATTTCGGGTAAAATTGTTCTATAAATAAGACAACAATTTTATAAAATACATGACCTTAGAAAAAAAAAACGTTGCCTATACTACAAGAAAAAAACTATTTAGAGACTAATTTTTAGTTACCAAATGAAATGATTGCTAATTGTGACAAAAATAGTCAACAAATTAATTTTTGGTTGCTAAATAACTACAAAATAGAAGTAATGATTGAATTTAGTGACCAATTAAGTCAAGATCATTGGTATCTAACGTTAGCTACCAAGGTTTTAGTGACCTATATCATTGGTATCTAACATTAGCTACCAAGGTTTTAGTGACCTATATCATTATATTCTAAATTAGTCTCTAACTTAAGTAGATACCAATTTAGATTCTAATGGTATAGGTCACTAAAACCTTGGTAGCTAATGTTAGAAATCAATTATCTTGACTTAATTGGTCACTAAATTCAACCATTACTTCTATTTTGTAAGCAACCAAAAATTAATTTGTTGACTATTTTTGTCACAATTAGCAATCATTTCATTTGGTAGCTAAAAATTAGTCTCTAAATAGCTTTTTATTGTAGTGTTATAAGTATGCAACACTTTTTTAACTTTAGACTATATTTTTTAGATGTTGTCTAAAGCAAAAAATGACTATTATATGCCTTATGTTGAGTATATTATTCTTTGGGGTTGGAATATAAAGAGCATCACTAATAAGGGTTTGTTGGTCATCTTTTCTTTTCCCGCTTTGCTTATGTCTTTAACATTCTCAAAGTTATTATATGCAAACTTGATTATGCTCTTCACCTTATCATCTATAGAAACAAACCTTTGTTTGTAATCTATCATATGATTTGAACATCTTGTGTCTAAATACCATATATTTTCAGTTTGTTTATCATAAGTGGTTTTGTTGACATGACTAAAATAATTTCAACATTAAAATCTTCATTTTGTGCCAACTGAGTCTTATAATAATTTCTTCACACCTTTCTATTACATTCTCTAGAAAATTTATCAAACTTGCAAAAACTATAACACTAAAGTATCTTTCTATCGAGCTTCTTCTTTGAATCTTCAAAATTCTGTCGTGGTTTAGATGTAGAATTTGATGTCTCATTATCGTGATTATTTACGTTCTTCTAATTTTCATTGTCTTTACTAATTTTACTTAAGATTATTTTCTTATGTTTAAGCCTGCAAAGCTTATTTGAGACTTAATGAATTTATCTCACTAAGTCTGGTTTTTTATGGTTCAAGAATCCCTTGCAATTTATCAACCTTCATATCATCAATACTTTCTCCTTGTAAAATTACAATAACTATGTCATCAAACCTTAGAGTCAATGTCCTTAAAATCTTATAATCTTATAAAAACTTGTTCAATCTTTTATCTTTTCACTATAATGTTAAGACAAATAACTAAACGCAAATTGACAACAAGTAATTCTAGGTTTTGGTGATAACAAATAATGTAAGTTTTGATATCTAATGAGTTTGGCAAGTGTGAATTATCTTATCTTATGTCAAGTAAACATCATACATAGTATATTGCTTGCTAGATATCTTATGAAGAATTGTGAAACTACCAAGACAATAGGAAATGCACTAGAAACATAAGAAGTCTCATGAAGCATCATCAAATGACCCAAGATTAGGCAACCCATGAAGAAACAATAGATACATGAAGTGGTAAATGACCATGATCTTGAGATATGACTCCAATTGTATATTAGACATCCAAGAAGATTGTCTACAAGTTTGAAAGAGCATTCTCATATTTTAAAGAAGATCTTGACACACACAAAACTTATTCTCGAAGAAATGTAGGTTCTCATCAACATAGCTCCTCACATAAAGTGTTTCCCTTTCCTAAAGAAAATGAGCACTACAGTGAACTATCAACCTAAAGTCACACTTACATGTTGAAAAGCTTTGACATTAAGGATAACACAGAAGTAGCAGGTCAATGAATATCTTATTGACACCTATAAATAAAAGTTCATCATGTAAATGAAGACTTGACAAAAAATTAACTATGAACAATATTACGTACATACATACACATACAATATTATTCTTTCATTCTTTTAAAGGTTCTAGTGTTTAAGAGATATAATCTTATAAACAACTTGTAAACAAATTCTTCACGTTTTTGTGAATTTATTCTCTATAAAAGGAATGCTTATATTTCACATTCACTTGTTTGAGTAAAAAGTATTGTAAATAATTTTTCTTATAGTTTGGAGAAACTTTGTAAACTTAACTAGAAGAGACATTATATACTTGTGACTAAACACATGGAGAGTTTAATGGATAGCCAAGAAAGACTTTGTATATTCATACAAGTCAGAAATGGTAGTGGAGAATACTTGTAAACACTTTTTAATAGAACCCTTTGCAGATTATATACGAGAATTGCACATAGCCTAGGATAAAGGTTAATTAGTATAAAAAATGAAATATTCATTGTTCCTTTCTATTACTTGCGCATTGCTTCTCTTAGCATTCTCTAAAAACATTTTAGAACATTTTGAAAACCATTAGATGACTCACTTCAATCATATAATAGGACGAATTACAAACATCTTCCATAACACTTTTTAACTCTATTTAAACTTGTGAAAAACAAGTAACACACTAGAAGGGATGGTTGAATTTTGTTTTAAAACTTTATAGTTTTTCGCAAGTATCGTTTAAATGTGAGGAGTTAGATGATAGGTTTGTATTGGTTAAACAAACTAACAAAGATTTTCACAAAAAGAGTTTGAAAACTTCTCCTTCTTAAGTTAGTGCAGGGGATATAACATGCAATAAAACAAAGTAAGGAATGAAAGAAGTTACTCAAGATGTTTTTATTTAGGTTCGTCTGATAGCACAAACTACATTTATTTCTCAATCAATTAACTGAGTTTCATTACAAAAACTATGAGCAAGATACAAATATGTATTCTTTCGACTTGTAGTCATTTCTGACTAACTCCTATAAGTGTTGTTTTGGAAAGTAGGCACTTTGGCTAACTTATCAATTTTTCTTTAACAATTAACTACTTTTAGCTAAAACTTAAATATTCTTTAATAAGTCACAATAAAAAAATTAGGGTTGTGCGTTATTTGTAAAAGATTGTTTGTTTGTGTGTAACTTTGATATCTTTAGACTTTTTCGTACACTAATTAGAATATAAGACATTGTAGGTAACAATGTATAATACTCTTACAAATAGTAAAAAAAAAACTAAAAATAATATAAACTATTCATTAATACATAGATTGTTGCATAAATTTATTTACAATAAAATATTTTTAAATTTTACTAGAATAAGATACTAAATAATATAAGATGATTAGTATAATTATACAAATACTCAAAGATTATTATTTTTCTATTCGTATAATTTTATTTTATTAAATATTAAATATAAAATTACACATATAATCATACAAATATGTAAAATTTATTTAAGTGTATAAATATAGTATAAATTATTTTATTTATCATATTTATAAAAAAAATACATTCTAAATAATAAACACTAGGTACAAGATGATTTGTGCCATCATATAAATATCTAAATAACTTTTTAATATTCAAGGTAGTACAAACTACGTATCTAGTAAATCAGTGCATAAAATGAAGCTTAAACACATATCATTTTTTTTGCACAACCTATTATTAATACATCTATTATTAATATATAACTAAAGAGATTATGAATTGACTTGGGGTGGGAACAACAAAAATTAAAGAGGCCAAGAAACAAAGGCGCACAAATTAGAACACATAGTACAAACAAAATATAAAAATTAAAGGTCGCATGTACAAAAAGTAAAGGTCTCATGTGAATTGCAAATAACATCTTGTAAGAAAAGAAAGTGACCTCTCTAGTTAGTGCATAAATGAGGAGAGAGAGAGCAATAGAAAATTAAAACAAAACTTGGCAAAATAGTAAGAAAAGTACAGTGGCCCCACCTGTACATGATACTAGAGAATACAACCACCAAATCATATTAATTAAAGCGAATAATAGAAAACTAAAAAAACAAAAAGCTGCAAGAAAAACCAATAACCTATTAAAATGCAATAAAAAGATAAAAAGACTGCACTCACACACGTTCAAAAGGAAAAGAAACATACACACCAACTTGAGAAACATACATATATACTACAAACCTTCCTCAATTTAATAAGCACCGTCTTATGTTCTAAAAGTATATAAAATGCTTAGATTTTAGATTAGAACCAATCATCATTCTTTTATTTAACAAAAATAAATGACATGTTGAAGTATTTACATAAATAATTGTATAATTGAACTCAATGCTTATTTCAAAATTAATAGTGCATTAAACTTTTTACATATAATAATTTTTTTATTTCTTCAATTAAATGAACATTATGCATTTAATTTGTTTTAAGTATAAAGATAAATAAAGTTTGTTAATATTTATATGATAGAGAGAAGAAAAAACTTTAACAGTTTTTTTTTTCTGATTTATACTAATGCTTAATTGTGTGTGTAAGAGAGAAAAAGATTATTTAATAAATAAATATTAAAATAAAAATTTGTTAAGTATATAAAGTAATTTGTATTATGAAGGAAGCAATTGTCTTTATTAATGTATATTTATTAAATTTTTGCTTGAATTCATTCATTCACCATTATTAGTCTAATAAAGAACAAACCATAATATTTCTTTTATAACTAATTATATAACACATTTGAATAAGTTTAATATTTTTTAACACAGTATTTGTTCAATTAAAAGTATGATAATATATTCTTAATTTTAATGTATTTATATTTACTATTGTACTAAATACTTTAAAAAATAATATACATATTTCTTAAAAAACATTACACACAAATGTAAACAATTCATAATTGAAACGATGAAAGTGTTGCATGTCAGTATTGTTTTTTTGTTTATGACGCATGTTTTCCTTTTAAAGAATCTGTTAAAATTTTTGTGATGGTAATTGTAAGGGAGGGTGCAAAATTTGAGAAAATTTGTATTTGTGCACAACAACCTTAACCAGTAGGAAAGAGAAAGAGGAGATAGTGATAGAGGCTGGGCAGAAATTAAGGGGCTATGACATGCCTCCCCCAGAGCTAGAATTTCAAACTGCATGCAAAGATCTCACAGAAGCCATTTTGGAACCATGAAATTTCTCTCCTCCAAAAACAGTGTTCCTTCATGTTTTTGCTTTTCTCAGCCAATCTAATTAACCACTTTCACGCTTGCATGCAGGCATGCATGGAAATTCACGTCCCCATAACTCTCCACGTACGATAATAATAACAAAACAAAAGAAAACACAAGTGCATTGGCAGAGATCAAAGACGTAAATGTGAAGGAAGGAAGGAAGGAGAGAAAAAAACATTGGCAGAGATGAAAGGTTCATCAAATTCTCCAAAAAAATCATCCTTTGCGGGTGGTGGTAAGTCCCTCCATCCATGGGGTGAAATTTACAAGACGTAGTTCAAGTGGCAGGATTATGAGCCTTTCAAGAGATGATGAAATTGATGTGTGTGGTGATTTTTCAGGTCCTAATGACTACTCCAATTACACTGTGATGATGCCTCTCACCCCGGATAACCAACCTGGAACCTCTGATTCCAAGCATGATGGTGCAAGTGGGACCACAAGGTTTGCTGCAGAATCTCGGCAGGAAGGAAGGCATGATGGTGGAGGCCCTAGGATGGAGAGAAGGATGTCCTCTGTGTTGAGTTCAGTGAATAACAAGTCCATGCTGCTGAGGAGCCAAACTCAAGATTTTGATCATAACCGATGGTTGTTTGAGACCAAAGGGACTTATGGGATAGGGAATGCATTTTGGCAGGAAGATCAGAATTCTTTTGAAGAGGGAGTGAGCATGGCAGATTTCATGGACAAACCCTGGAAACCACTGACTAGGAAGGTTAAAATCCCAGGGGCTATACTTAGCCCTTACAGGTATATATATATATATATATACATAAATTATATTTGAGGCATATGCATAATGTTTCTTTTGTTCAGAACAACTTGCTTTCTTTTTCCAGAAGATTTTGTAAGCTATTTATTTTACTCTTATGCTTGTCTCGTTTTTAACTTTTAGTCCTTAATTTCTATGAAAAGTTGTAAGTTTTAGAGTCCTTATATACATTTTCATGGCAGTGATAAAATTTTGTAACAATTTCACGTTGTCAAAATTTGTTATTTGGTGTTATCAACAAAGATCAAAACTAAACAGTTATGCAGGTCTAGACATTAAAGCCTATAATCTTCTTGTGTAGGAAAAAAAACATTAAAAGAATCATATATACGAATAATTTAACCTTGTCCATAATTATAAACTTACAGGGACTTGTGGGGTGGAGAATTTTGATAATTTCCCTTTTATGACATCATATTCCAACTTAAATCAATTTTTTACACCTTTATATGATATCATTCTTCTTGTGTATTCTCAAGTACATAACTAGTACTTTTGACCTAGCTGTATCAGCTTAGTAGCATGAAAAAATAGTTACCACTATTTTGAAATCCTATAAAAACAAATTAAGTCTACTACTTCAAACCAGTTTTGTAAATGACCTCCTTTTGATTTTTCATTCGTCTACACCAAGAGGTACTCTAATTCTAACTTATCTGTATGCTGCACTTTAGTTGCTGTAATTGCTGATGCTGCTCAATTTCAGGACCTTAATTAGTTGCAGGAATGATAAGCATTTGGAGAACACGTAAAATTTCTACAATATATGAATTATTTTTTTTCTGGGAACAGGTTGTTGGTGGTGATCCGTATAATAATCCTGGCTATGTTTTTAACTTGGCGAATTCGGAACCCTAACTATGATGCTATGTGGTTGTGGGGAATATCAATTGTGTGTGAGATTTGGTTTGCTTTCTCTTGGCTTCTTGATATCCTCCCCAAAATGAATCCAATAAACAGAAGTGTAGACCTTGGTGCATTGCATGACAAGTTTGATCAACCAACTGCTACCAACCCTACTGGTCGCTCAGATTTGCCAGGTGTTGATGTTTTTGTGTCCACTGCTGATGCTGAAAAGGAACCACCTCTTGTTACTGCCAACACCATTCTTTCCATTCTTGGTGTAAACTATCCCATTGAGAAAATCTCATGCTACATTTCGGATGATGGTGGTGCCATACTCACTTTTGAAGCCATGGCTGAAGCTGTCAAGTTTGCTGAGGTCAGTTTACGATTTGTTCTTCCAACCATTTTTTGTAAAATTTATTTTCAATAATGCATTTTCATTTTCAGAACTTGGACATGGAATCTTGCTTAAAACCTCTTAACCTAATTCAACTCGAATATTGATGATTTATTTACATTCTTAAACATGAACGAATGCAAAAGTGTGAAAAAAGAGGTTTTTTTTTTTTTTTTTTTTTTTTTTTTGGTTTTTTTTT
>Ga0209489_102989_pt1 | contig 33568 bp, 17 predicted proteins | sample SiratrowhiteBW_FD_187527 | JGI IMG/M metagenome (GOLD analysis project Ga0209489, IMG submission 187527) | Root nodule microbial communities of legume samples collected from California, USA - Siratro white BW (SPAdes) (version 2) | ecosystem: Host-associated > Plants > Roots > Nodule | place...
GTATTGTTACTATTATTATTATTATTATTAATAAAATAAATATTATTAATATTATTTATATTTAAATAAAATTGTTGTTATTATTAATAATATTATTAACAAAATATTATTGTTGTTATTATTAATTTTATTATTAGTAATATTATTATTATTATTATTATTATTATTATAAATATTATTAATAATGTTAATATTAGTATTATTATTAATATAGAAATTATAATTACAATAATAATAATAATAATAATAATAATAATAATTATAATAAGAATGCTAGTAATCATATTATGATAATAATGTTGTTCTGGTTTAGTGATAAGTTCAGTTCCGTTGGTGCATGTGGAACTTGGGTTCGAATCTCACCTGGTGCACATTGTAATAATATTGATAATGTTAATAAAACTAACTAAAACAATAATAAAAATAATTCTAAAAAGTAAATATACTAAAAATAAAAATAAAATATAAAGGTAGTAATAAAATTGAAAACAAAAAAAAATGTAAATAATTTTTTTAAACAATATTATTTATATACAGAATAAATTCGTATGTAATATTCTGTCGGTAAATTTCATACGGAATAAATTCGTATATAATTACCCACGAGCATATTACATACGGATTTTCATCTGTATGTAAATCTGTATGTAAAATGATTACATACGGATTTTTGGCCATTACATATGGATTTTGCCTGTATGTAATTTCAATTTTTTTTTTGTAGTGAAAGTTCTCAGTAAAAGGTTCATCAACAAGGTTATCAACGTCAATAGGTTTTCCGCTAAAAGTTTCAGCAGTAAATTCATCAATAAAACCATCAGTATCAACAATAGATTTTTCAATACAAGTTTTCACAAAACCAATAGTAGTGTCCTTATCATGAACAGAATCAACAACATCCTAAGCAATTAAATCAATGTCTTCCTTAATGAAGGTATGATCAGAAGTATTAAAATTTTGAACAAAATCATTAAAATCAGTTGAAATATCCTTACTTAAAACATCACAAACACAATTACGAGTATAAAAAGTAGACCTAGTGTGTGGAAATGCAAGTTCAACTTTAATTTCATTAGCATGCTCATTAGCTTAAATAAAATTTGAATTCAAATTAAGGAGCTGCAAATCAATTTTAGAAATTGCAATTTCAGTAGTAGAATCCTCACTAATACAAATAACATTCACTTTAGAAAACTTCTTAGTTTGGACAGAATCAATGGCAATAGCAGGTTTATAAACAACTGGAGAAAAATCTGCACTTTCAAGTGCCATTGAGTTTATGCAAGAATTGATTTCAACACAAATAGCACACATGTTAGAATCACAAATGCATCCTATATTCATTTCTAAAGACTATGTTAAGTTAAATTCTAAGCCTAGGCTGCTTTCAAAATCTTTTACTTTTTCTTCCTCTCCTTGACAATACTTACAGGACTCAGAGAATCAACACAATCACAATCAATTTGAATAGGAACATGAATAGAATTTGCAACAGGTTCAATTCTAATTTTAACTGTAAGTGTAGAATCATCACTTGAAGAATCACTTATTTGATTAAAAGAAAATTTAGAAGTGTTTTGTTGCATCAGTTCATTCGAATCAGTTGCCATTTGTTTCATTCAAATTTTTAGGTCTTGTATTTTACCTGAAAGGCTCTGTTTAAACTGCAAGCTATTGGTAACAATTTGTTTCATCAGTTCCTCCAATGAGGAGGTTAGCTTTGTATCAGCTTGCATCAATCCTTCGTTCGATGGTACTAAATTTGCATGCAAAACATCTAAATCAAAAGGTTGAAAATGGTTAATTTCATTAGATTAGAACTAATCATAATTTGGCTCTAAGTACGACGGCCAAGGCTAGTTAAAATATTGCTCAAAATGTGAATGCAATGGTTGCTCAACATATGTTGCACAAGGTCGCAAATGTTGCTCAAAATCATGCATATTATATGATTCATAAATTGACTTATAATATTGTTCATATTATGCCTCATGGTTATGTTTTTTTTATCACGATAGAATGAAGAGAAACTCTCATATGTAAACTGGTTATTCGTAGTATTCATATTCGTAGTGAAAATCATAAAATTGAAATTCCCAACTACCAAAATTTACACACTACAAAAGGAAAAGAAAGACTAACTCAGGATTGAACAAAAATATGTACAAAACAAAAAACACAGATAGAACATCTTCAATGCTTATCAATGACTTATGTTTTCCTAGCAACGACATCAATTTGATAAATCATTTAGTCGCGTCTGATTTCAAAATAAAACTAAGTTTCACCTCAATACAGTATAGGATCAACCTAGGTTGAGTCCAAGGAAACACAACCTCGTTGATTTCATTGAAGGATATTTTTCCTTGACAAATTATATCTACGAGATTAATTTTGTTATGAACTGAAAATGAAAAATGTAAAAATTTATCTAAAATTGAAATTGACAAGAACAATTAACCAAAGAATGAAAAACTAACTAAAAAGAAATCATAAATGGTAGAAAGAAAATTCAAGAATCGTCAATCATTAATTTCTACTCTAACTAAACGAAAATCAAAGCGAAGTAACTATGAATAGAAGATGAAACCTAATTGAGAAAGGAAAAAAAAAGAACGTATAGAAGATGAAACCTAATTGAAATCACAAAACTCAAAAAATATATATTCATCTTAAACCAAATTCATAACTAGAAACAATAAACAAATGCGAATGAAATAAAGAAGAAGGAAATGAATCAAAGAACCAAAATAGAGTTGTGTAGAAAGTAAAGAAGATGAAGAACCCTGACTCTTACACTACAAGAAAAAATTGAATTGGAAATCAATTTATTAGTCTTTAAAATGATGAAATCAGTCACTAACTTAGTTAGAGACTAATTTAAAATCAAATAGTATAAGTAGTTAAAACCTTTGTAGCTAATGTTAGAGACCAATTATCTTGACTTAATTGGTCACCAAATTCAATCATTACTTTTAATTTATAATTATTTAGCAGCTAAAACCTAACTTTGAGGTTATTTTGGTTATAATTAGCAACCATTTTATTTAGTAACTAAATTGGTGTATAAATAGCATTTTTTTTGTAGAGATATTTCTCCTGAAAGCAGTCTGTCAACTAAAACCTAAACTAAAACTTCTAAAACAATGAAATCTAAATTCTTAGGAAGTGCCTCCTTTCTCCATATCTCCCATTTTTTTTTATATCCTATACAAACTAAAACTCCCTACAAAATACACGTGCCCAATCGAATTTCATGCGAAATTCCAAAATTGCCCCTCCATCTTCTCAAATTCCTTTTACTAATATACCCTTCATCATTTTCAATAATATCCTCCATGTGCAACACTCTCTCATTCTAGTAGGCTTCCAATTTTTCCAGCTCCTTTAATTGCTCCTAAACATTTTAAATCTAAGAATTAGTAATTTGTTAAAAATTTACTATAACAACAAAATTAACCAAATTTTACTAAAATGTCTAAATTTTCTAAAAGTGCAAATTATTTATTTAAAACTAAAAATAACAACAAAATGAATGCTAAAAATATGCAATTAATCTAAAAAGTGAATCAAACAAGTGTTATCATATATATCAAGGCGATGATACACAACCAAGGGCCATAGTTGTAGTAAATGATTATTTTCACCAAAATCTTATTTGACAGTTTTGTAATTGAAAAATAAGAAGAAGAAGAAGGGGACTATAAGGATGATAACAATTTAAATTAAATTATGTTGACACTTCATGAATGATTTACAACTTTTTGTACTACAAATTTTGATCCGTATTAATGGCATATTTTTATTACTTTCATAGTTATCATGATGTTTTATTCATGTATAATTGATATTTACTCATGTTTAACAATGATTTGCATCACCATTTACAAATAAAAATATGTCAAAAGGAGAGGTATTATTAGGAATAGAAGTAGACATAAAAGTACCTCACCCTATACCTATTGAGGACACATGACAACCATGTTAGCACTAGTGAGTTGCTATGAAGATTTGATGAAGCCAACGATCACTACAGGAAAAAAGCTATTTAGAGACCAATTTTTAGCTACCAAATGAAATGGTTGCTAATTGTGACCAAAATAATCACCAAATTAAATTTTGGTTGCTAAATAACTATACGATTAAATTTTAGTGACTAATTAAGTTAAAATAATTAGTATCTAACATTAGCTACCAAAGTTTTAGTGACCTGTGTCATTAGATTCTAAATTGATATCTAATTAAGTTAGAGACTAATTTAGAATCTAATGGCATAGGTCACTAAAACCTTGGTAGCTAATGTTAGATACCACTTATCTTGACTTAATTGGTCACTAAATTCAATCATTACTTCTATTTTGTTGTTATTTAGCAACCAAAATCTAATTTGGTAACTATTTTGATTATAATTAGCAACCATTTCATTTGGTAGCTAAAAATTGGTCTCTAAATAGCTTTTTTCTTGTAGTGCATGTGATGAAGTTCAAGATCTTGTGATCATATGTGGACTGCATGGAGTTTGCATGAAGATTGGAAGAGCTTGATCTAGAACTTAGGATTGTGTGTTGTGTGTTAAGTTTGAGTTCAAATCAGTGATGCATGCAATCTTAATCAAACATAAGCTCCATAAGTGTTTTCTGATTTAACAAAGGATTTAACAAATCATTAAAATCAGAACTTGCGTTTTGAATAATTGTTTTAACTATATTGAGAAAAATAATCGATTGAATTTTAAGACAATTGTCTATAAATAGTTGACGCGTTTTTGAAACAAATACGAAAAATAAGAGAGAAATCATTTTAAACATTTTCTGATCAAGTGCTATGAGTTTTCAAGAGAGAAAAGCACCCTTCTTGTCTAGTGATCAAGATCATTCAAACTCTTTCATCAAGAACTGTTTTCTGAATTTTGCTAGAGCTTTAAATTGACTGCGACTGTTTCATCACTGATCTGATCATCAGACTAAGCCTTCTATACCCTTTCTTCATTACTTTTGTAATATTTTGTATAGAAGTGCTTGTATTGTTGTGTGCGACACATATCTTTCATTGTATTGGATTCTTTTCTGTTGTGAGTTACCTGATGTAGTAATTTTGTGTGTAAAGGGGGTTCTGTACAGTTTGTAACTTGTTGAAGGGTTCAACAAGGTGTTTTATGGAATATACAGTGGAGTATGTATAGTTCTGTGATTTGCTGTAGGTTCAGCAGAGGGTTTGCTACGAGGAGTAGTGTATTCTTGCAGGTTGCAAGTGATTGAATTGTTGTAAACTGATCTGGTTGATCTTTTATAGTGAAAATCCTTACTGTGGAGTAAGGGATTGGACGTAGCCCTTGAGGAATGGTGAACCAAGATAAATCTGTGTTATTGTTGTTTCTTGCTCACTTCTTTATAATTCTTGCTGCTTGAATTTTAAGAACCTGATAAATTTCTTTAACTGGATTAATTGATTAATTTTCTGATAATCATTTAAGTATTCTTGAAATCACTTAATTCTTCTGAAGACAATTTACTCAACTTATTTATGAATCTGAATTGTTTTCTAAATCATTAAGTTTACTGTTCAATAACCAGATTACTCATTTTCTGTAAATCTGTAATTTTCTGATTCACTGTGTTTACTTTTCATTGATCTATTTTTCCATAAAGGTTGACTTTTCACAATATTTGGTTAAAATCAAGTTTCATATATTAAACAAAATTTGTCTTGGTTAATAAAAGGTTTTTACAATCAATAATTCAAATCAAACAAATATTTGATTAAGTTCTTTGATTTCTTAAATTAATCCTCAAGAACAGTCTTAACAGTATATTGTTTTCTTTCCAGAATTAATATTTGTTTCTAGTTTACTGATTCTGTGTGATTGTTATTATTCTAGAATAATTCTAGACCTTTGCTATTTGCTTCTTTTCATATCATCTTGAATAGTTTCTTTAAAGATTTTTCATTCCTCACATTGAAAAGTACATTTACGGACAATTTTTAAAGGTGTTCAATTCACCCCCTTCTTGAACTTGGCCAAAACTTATTTTACAAACCAACCTAACGGAGTTAATGAATTTTTTGCTAAAAAATACTAGGAACCTTCCAATTTCTTCTTGGTGATGACTAAATACACACAATGTAATAATTTTTTTACCAATAGAGGGAGGGAGGTTATAACAATGATTATAATTGGTAATGTCTACTTGAAGGTAGCAGCCAAAGTCAAATCATTAGAAGATGCATAATCAAAACAAATACTCATTGAAAGCTTGAATTAATTAATCTAACATAACATTTGTAGTGGAAAAAGCCATGAATCCAATATTGGTGTGACTAACTAGAAATTTCGCAACAAAACTAGACAAATTGAGATATGGCTTTGAGAAGTTATAGAAATTTCAGTTATACCATATACGTATGTACTTGTTACATGCAAATAATATGCACACCACATTTCTAACATGTGCATCAATTGGTCTATATGTTGGAACAAATATTTAAGATTTATAATAAAAACTATTACTGAGTATGCATGAAATGATATTGTGCGTAGATTCTGAGATGAAGAAAACATCAAGGTTATCCAAAATCAAACATAACAAAAATAAAGATATACACTAGTAAATAAAGTCATAAAAAATGATTTCTATTATCACACACTTAATTATACTATAAACATTAATTTCAAATCATTAAACAAAGATCAAAATTTATTTAATGATCTTAATTATCTCATCAATAAAGTTCTAATGTTTTTTTTTTAATTTTCATTCAATAATTTTAATATTATTAATATTGAATATTTATCCTAAATGAAACCATTTGAATAAATGAGATAAATATCACATAAAATAATGGAAACAAATTTAACTTAACAATAAAATAACCAAAACTTTTCCATCTTAAGAAAATTAACCCATTTACTGAATGATCACGAGTGTCTTATATTAAGAATTAAAATTTTACTCCTTTAATATAACGTCTATTAATAAATATAATAGTAAAATTAATAGTTTAATTTAATTTTTTATTATAATATATTTAAATTACTAATATTAATTATTAATATTTAAAAATATTTTAAAGCAACATTTTCTACAATTCACTATATAATAATTTTCAACAACATTTAAAATTTCATACTAAAACTGTTATTAAGTATGATTTAAATTAAAAATCATTCTAAACCTTATAATTCAGTAAATCAAATTTAAATGAACATTCTAAAGCTTCTTTTTAAAATTGACTTTCATATTTTAAATATTTTTATGCTAGTAAAATATTAACATAATTATTAATTGTTATGACTTCTAATTAAATTGTATAACATTTTTAATAATACTAAAAGTTTTAAATTAAATATTAATAATCATTTATTATAATTTATCATATATATTTTATTAATTTTATATTAACATAATTTTAAAATAATTATAAAAAATATATTAAATATAATTCTTAATAGTATGAAAAATTATTATTTCAAAGTTATTAAATAAAAATATTCTTCACGAAATATGAAGTTGGAAGGTCTACTTGGGTGCTTTTATTTTTTATTCAAGAAAAAATTTTCAACAAACAACTCCTAAAAAAGTCTCTACGGTCCGTTCCCTTTGGTTAAACGTCATTGACTACTTATTTTCACAGTCAAAGTTTTGAAAAAAAACTGGAAGTTTCTTTAAGTCTTCTGTTCAGAATAAGAAATTATTTTATTTGTTGCTTAAAAATATATATGGAAATAAGTATTTACGTGTTAAAATGAAATTCAAATTAATCATATTATATTTAATTGAAGTGATTTAGTTAGAATTTTAAAAACGAAAAATTGTAAGTTTGAACTAAAGTGGTCTAACCAAAATTAAAATTCTGTTTATTTTGATTTGAGGCGTCCAATTATGAATTATAATAAATATTACTTTTTCAAAAACGTTTTGGATTATAGTTTTATATGTTTATAAAAATTTTAATTTAATATTAATGAAAATAGAAAGTATTTCTTTACTTTTAATGATGGATTATATGTTTTTTTGTTATTTAGTTTTTATAATTATCACTCTATATATCATTAAATTTTTTTTACCAAAAGTATGTTATATAATAATTTTGACTAAATTAAAACATAATACAAGATGAAAACTATAAAACAAAAATAAATAAAAAAGAAGGAAATATAAGAGTGAAAGAAAAATAAATAAATTTTAATCAATCTAAAGCATTCAATAAAAATTTTATATAAAGATTGAACAAAACATTTTAGTGCATATTTATTTAAATGATTGTAAATATTAAATGTTATTTTTACTAAACCAGATTTCTTAGAAACTATATATATTTGATATTATTTTTAATCATTAAATTTTAGTTATTTACTCTAAAAAAACAAGTTTAAATTAAATAATAGTATACATTAATTAAATTCATTAATCGATTCATCCTTTTAATATATAATTGGATACCAAGACTTCATGGAAAATTAATAATAGAAAGTAGTTTAATAAGTTGAAAAAAATGTTCTAATTAAATACATCCACTCTAACATAATATAATGATAATTTTTATTATAGTTATTGTTATTATTATTGGATACCCAATAAAGATATATATTGTAATGAAAATTATTAAAAGAAAATAAAAGTAATTACTGGTAATATAATTTTATTTTTATTAAAGATGGTGAGTCAAAATGTTTACCAAGATTTATTATTAAGTAATTTATGTCAATACTTGGCTCAAAAATATAAAAAGCTTTCATGTTATCATTTAACTAAAAATATGCGAACAATAAACTTATTATTTTACAAATATTACGTAACAACCATTGTCATCACAATTTCTAGATGTGAAAACCTTTTATATTTTATACATTAAAGTCAATTGTACAACAAAATTCAAATAGAATATTTTAATTTAAATAAAAAGAAAGGAAACAAAAAAACAAAATCACTTCACTTGTCCCTCGAACCCACCACATAGGATCTAGAATCTTATGTTCTTCACCTCAAACGGCATTAGAAACCAACTCAGAGAATAAATAAACACACTTTCATACTTCACTCAGTTCCTTCCTTCCATCACACAGATACCCTTTCTCTCTTTTCTTCTTTCTCTTTCTCTTTCTCTCCCACACGAAACCATGGATTTCTTCCACAATGATCAAGAACACGACCTCCCTTATGTTCGAACCAGTGACGAATCAGACAACAGCAACGCAAACAAAAAAATACTCTACATATCCGTGGTTTCCTTCACAGTTGTCTTGTTCATCGTCTTCTCCCTCTACGTCTACGCGCGCTGCATGCTCACGCGCCGCTCTCGCCACCGCGCCGCTGTTCGCCGGCTCACCCTTGCAGCCCTTCATGTCTCCGACACGGACCCTGCAAACCGCAGGATCGAACCATCAAATACAGGACTCGATCCTGGCATAGTGGCGGCGCTGCCAACCTTCACCGTGAAGGCAAAGGTTTTGAAAGATAGCTGTGATAATAATAATAATGGTGGTGGTGGTGGTGATGCTTCATCGGTAGTGGAGTGTGTTGTGTGCTTGAATGCCCTAGAAGGTGAAGAAAAAGCCAAGTTGCTACCGAACTGTAACCACTTTTTTCATGTGGGTTGTATTGACATGTGGCTTGGTTCTCACTCCACGTGTCCTCTTTGTCGTGCCGAGGTTAAACCTCGGATCCAACCACATGGTCGTGAAGATCCTGTTACACTTGCTCTTGTTGATGTACCTCTTACGATTGATGGTGTTAATAATGGTGAATCTGTCAAAAGTAGTGGTTCTATATCACGGTTGAGCTCGTTCAGAAGGATGCTTAGCAGGGAAAGATCTTCCAGAAGTGTCCAAGTGAATGGCCATGATGAGGATGGTGGTGTTGATCATGATTTGGAGAGACAATAGTTTATCGATGCACATACAGAAGAAGAAAAAGTTTGTGGCTTTTAAATTGGAGGTGTTTTTTATATTGATCTTCAATTGAAATTCGAATTTTGTATAAATTATACAGTTAAAAGTTTGTATGAATATCAACACCAACACAGGTTAATATATCAGATTATTTTCCTTTTTGGTGAATTGCATATAGGTTGATAAGATAAAAAATCGTATCTTGCAGAATAACAGAAAAACACTTTAGAAAAGTTTCTAGGTATTTGCTTTTAATTAATTTACTTTTTACGCGTGATTAGTTAAAGTTGAAGAGATTTGGTGTTGAATCATCATCAACTTGTTGATTGTCTATATTGCTGAAAACTATATGTTAGACCATGTAAGCTTCTTTTGGATTTTGGTTTTTGTCAGTGAGTGATTAATTAAGATCTTCCAGAAGGATGCTTCTTTCTTGATCAAGATTCTGAATTCTTAGCTTTGATATTTTGATATTGGAGGGGTTTAATTCTATTAGAATCAAAGCATAAATCTAAAGCTGAATGTGTGATTGATTATTGTTTTGCCTTCATTTTATAGTATACATATGATAAAATAATGTTAGTTTATTTGTTAATTTTTACAATAACATTGCATATATCTGACATATATTGTGCCAAGAACAAAATGTCTCAACACGTGACCTCTTATGCTTTATAATTTTCAATATTAGGAAGGTCGAAAGCTTGTAACACTCATTTCCACGCAACTTCCTACAACCAAACTCCCCATTTCTTTTTTTACATGTATACATGACTTTGCTTGCTCAGATGTTGAAATAAATCTTATAATAAAATATATTTCTCCGACCCTTGACATGTTACACTTAGTATAAAATAAATGTATTCATAGACGACTATTATAAGGGAGAATTTTCTAGAAGAAAACGATAGTCATACTTCTCACGATTAAATGTCTTCATGTTATGCATCACATGTTATCATATCTATTTGAAGAATTAACTTGTTGAACAAGGAGGGACCACCTCATGCATAGCAATTAGTATATTGATAAACCATTTTGTCACGTTCGACAAAACACAAACTCTTTATATCATTAACGATTTTATTTCTTAGCAACTTACACTTAATAAGATTATTCTAGTATTAAAAACTACAAAATTACAATTGAATCAATAAAATTGAAAACATATTACCTAGATCCTAAATATAATTAAACATCAAAACTTATTCTAAAATGCTCCTCTTACAAACTAAAATTGAAACATATTGACAATCTCATATAAGATAGAGATATCTTGAAATTTCAAAATACTCAAATAGAACACAATTAATCAAAGAATCACTAATTTAATAAGATTGAAATTTAAAAGGTATAAAAGGCAATTAAGAAAATAAACTAAAACAATACAATTTTATATAAAAGAATTTTATTCTAATCACTACAAAAAACACTTAAATAGCGTCGGCCAAGTTCATGCAAAGTATCCAAAATCTATGTATATGCGTGGGCATATCGTGGGGAAGAGAACCATGCTAGGTTTCTTGACGCAAAGTCGAGGTTGCGTGGGTCTGTTAGGTGGAGGCTACCTTGCGTGGGCTACGCCTATACAACCTGACATTTAATTAAATATAATAAAGTGTGCGTAGGCCAAACCTATACAGAAATGGCAGAAGCTTACGAGGGCCAGATACAATTATGAGGATTGTATGGGATCGACCCTCGCACACGTAAATTATTAAATATTTTATTAGTTAGAGTTTGCGGGGGCCTGACCCACGCTTATAATAAAATAAAAAATTTATTTTGAAGGTTGTGTAGGTTTGGTTCTCGCATAAGTCAGAACGCTTAAATCAAAATCATATATTATTTTGATTATTGCATGGGTTTGGCCCTCGCATGGTGTGAAATATTAAATATTTAAATGGCATTAGCGTGGGCTGAGCCCACGCAAAGAGTAATTTAAAAAAAATGTTTTAGAAATTGAAAAACCAAATCCCTAAAAATTAGAAAACATCCACTAACAATAAACATATCTAGTAACAAGAGAATATATAGAACTCATACATTATAGTCCATTTTGAATTAAAATACTAAATTATAATTATAGTCCACTAAAATGCTAAACTAAAATGTATAAAAACAAAATTATAGTTTTAAAATAAAATGAGAAAAGACACGTAGAACATATGTAGAACTCATGGGAAGGGTTGGTCGTCATCAGCTTCATCATGGTGTGGGTGAACTTGACTTGTACCAGTTGAAGTATAAGCACGTTGACGTTCCATCATGGTGTCAAGCCGTAGCTGCATAAGCTTCATCTGGTCCTGCAACTCCTTAGTTGTTTCCTTTGTCGTTCTTGCTTCTTCCTTTGCTTCGTTGAGTTCGTTTTGAAATCACTCTTCTCGAGCCTCGTGAGCAGAGCAATCAGTGGCAGAAACAACGAATGACGACTGAGTGAGGGAAGATACTCCTTGGCGGTAGTTAGCAGCCAAGTCTCATATGTCATAAACTCAACCTCTATTCTTTCCTCTAGCAACCTCCTTCCAAGCTTAAAGCTTGGTTCATGCATCTAGTTGGAGAGCATCAATGTTGGAAACTGATGAACTTTCTGATTGTATGACCCTTAATCGATGATGATAATTTTCCTACACAATGATTATAACATCGAAATATTAGAAAATTAGATGAAAAATTAAGAATGGAAGAAATAAAATTTTAAGATTAAACTTCATAAGTCTCGCTTGAGCGAGTATCAACCCATATACCCTTCTTATTCTTGTGAGTGGCTATAAACAGCTCATCAGGCTCAACTGAACGACCATATTTATGTTCCTGCAGAGGTTGTATAAGAAAGTAAACACATTTTTAAAAAAATTAAACTAAATAACATGTAGTAAAGTTAGTCAGAATACTTACTAGGTCCAGTGCAATGTCCAGATGTGATTTACGGCCAAATGGATGCAATGCTCCACTCCGACCCATATTCCAATTAATCTTATTTTGGGATGACTGTTCTTTGAACTTTTGCGTATCCCAATAGCTCAACATTCCAGCCCATGCTTCCTCACCCATCCATGTAGGTCGGGAGCCCCATGCCCTTGCTTTGGTCAAGATGTTAGAAAGTCTTCTTCTGACTTTTGACTCATAGACCTTCTTGATTTGTCACTCATCCTGCGGGGCCGAAGTCACTCTACTCTATAAATAGGAAAAATACATAAGTTAATATCATGTTAGTGGAAATTATTTCATTAGAGCGATATATGACAGTTAAATAAAGTTACCTTAAAGTCAGTCCACCACTTCAGCCGGTCGTCCTCAATCATGGCATTATAATGATAGAAGTGCCCCCTAAATGATGACCTGATGAAGTACCATATAGCCTCAACAACATGTTGATTTAGTGTCCAACTAAAAAATATAAAAATAGATTTATTAAGCATTCACATTAGAAAGAATGAACTGAAATGTAAATATAATATAGTATTACTTACCCTTTATCCAAAGGTTGGATGATGACCCTTCCACTAAGATCGTAGTGAGGCTCCTGAGTAGGCAACTCGTGGTCAGAAGTAGTAGTTTTAGCATGGTCACCATCGTCACCTGGTGGCAGGAGGTGAGGTGTGGGGCACAAAGGAAGGAATGGTAAACTAGAAAAATGGAGCAGGAATGGGTTGGGGTGGTGAAGTGAAACTCGAATGGAGTAGGGAAGTGGAAGTGTGGTAGACATAAGGAACAGAGAATGAGGGGCCCAGTAGAGCAGCAATGTGGTGGGCTATACCAGCATATGAGATTGGGTGTGCTGCAACATATGGTGATGAGGTGTGCATCAGTGGATCACTAATAGAGGGATGAGGGGGTGATGGAACATAGGGATGGTAAGGTGCTAAGGTCGAAGGGGGAGTGAGAAAATCTAATACTATGGTGGGAGGAGGATGGGATGGAGGAAGACAGACTGGATGAGTGAGTGGAGGATGAGGGGAAAGAGGAAGACAGGGTGGAAGAATGGGAACCATGTGGGCTCCTATCAGACGGTGGTGATAGCCCAGAATAAGGGATTCTTCCCAGTTTATAGCAAGCTCACCATGCAAAGATGTCGAAACTCTACATCTAGGCTGGCCACGTCTAACAATGGAACCGTCTCTGCCCTTAGTCCTAACCATTTTTCCTGAAAAAATGATTAATGTAATATTAGTGTAATTATGGAAATATGAAATTTCGGGCGTATACAAAAATGCTTACACGTTAGACATTATCATCAAAGTTTAAATTTTCTTCGTTGTTGTTGTCATTTTCTTGATCTTCTTTTTTCGAGAGGTCGATATCTTCATCTGTGTCATGAACAAGTGCTTCAATATGATATCATCAACTTCTTCAATGATGGAGGTGTTAACTAAACCTTGAAATTGTTCAATTCTTTCAACTGGTAACACAACAGGGGTCTCATCAGCTAGATATAGCAATTCATCTTCCATGTGGTCAACTTGAACATATCCTTGGGATTTTGTTGTGATTGCAATGCACCACTCACGAAGGTTCTTACATATGTTTGGTTAATTGACAAAATAAGTTTGTCTTGCTTTTTTGTGGAAGTATAAATGGATCATACAAAGCATATCTTCCACTTAACTTTATTTTGACAAAATTATATTGAGAATGATATTTCGTCCCAACATTTATTGTAGGATCAAATTAATGACAATAAAAAAGGAGAATCTTCTTAGTGAAGCCAACATACTCTAATTCATAAATATGATGAATCATACTGTAAAAGTCATCTTGTCCTCCATGTATAACACCTTTAACATACAAACCACTGTTTTGTTGATTTTCTTACCACGAGTCCATGTGTTGGGATGGAACTTATACCCGTTAACAAAATACATATTCCATGATCTGGCCTTTGAATTTGGTCCCAAGCCAAACGCCTTCAAGTTTCGATCAATTGTCTTATTCATTTCATTGTTAACCTATGAGATAGTAATGAAAGAAAAATATATTTATTTATAGGGTTTAGGTAAAATAAGACCATTGAGGGCCCTAAATTCACTTCCATAATGCTTGAACCATTCAGGAAAATTGGTATGTATAAATGTTGAGGCAAGTTGGTCATTGATAGAGAACATTTCTAAGAACAATCTTGACAAAGACATTGAAGCAGTTAGCAGAGTACTAAGATACTATAATTGAGTTCAAATTATGAGGAATTTAACTTACTCCAGTATAGGTTTAACCTCATTACGGTTGATAAGGATATGAACATGGGCAGATCGAGATTCTTTATCTATGAGCCAATGATCTTTGGCGGATCCACTTGGACGTCCACATCTATTAAAAACTGACAATGTGTTATGCACTTCGTCATTTGAATCCTGTCGAAGATCATTTCTCAAAGTTGTATTGCCCAACAAGCTCACACTCTTGAAATAATGAGAGCAGAAATATGTTATTTCTCGATGTAAGTAGAATGCACAAATTGATCTTTCTACGCGTGCCAAATTACCTACTGATCTTTTTGCATCTCTCATTAACCTACAACAGAGCAAACTGTGAGATGTCGTGAAAAATGTTTGATATTGAAATTAAGATGTCACTCGTTACCTTTCAAATGGATATATCCCCTAATAGTGTACAAGACCACCAAGTAATACTTTCATAGGTAGATGAATAACAAGGTGTTCCATTGAATCAAAAAAACTAGGAGGGAATATTCTTTCTAACTTACATAGGATTATTGATATATTTTCTTGCATTCTAATGACGTCATCCGTTCTTAATGTATTAGAGCATAAGTCTTTAAAAAATCGACTTAATTCAGCCAGGACACTTCATACAAAGTCTAGTAATGACAGAAAAGCAATTGGAAGTAAACACTCCATAAAAAAGTGACAGTCATGACTTTTCATCCCATGCAACGTTCCTTTTTTACGATTTGCACACCTTGCAATATTAGAAGCATATCCATCTAGTCCTCAATTCGGTTATCCATTTAAAAATAGATTTGACATCTTTTGGTGAGAAGGTGTAGTTGGCATTTGTCTTTGCTAATTTTCTATTTGGTAACTGGATCAACTCTAAGTCTCCCTGAACACACAACTCAGCGAGATCCAATCTAGTCTTGTAGTTGTCCTTTGGTTTGCCTTTAACATCCATCATAATATTAAAGACATAGTCAAAAAAATTCTTCTCTATATGCATGACATCGAGGTTGTGTCTTAAGAGATTATCCTTCCAATATGGGAGATCCCAAAATATAGATCGTTTAGTCCAATTGTGAAATTGTCCATACATTGGCAAGTTATCAAATGGACCATCAGTTACTTTTGGAAAATCATTGAGAAACCCTCATAATTGGTTTCCATTCATGACATAAGGTGGCTGATTCATTTCAGTTTTGTTTTTAAGAAATCTCCTTTGACTCTTCCTAAAAGGATGATTTGTTGGCAAGAATCGACGATAATAGTCAAACCAAGAAGCTTTACCCCCATGTCTCAACGTGAATGCTTTTGTGTCCTCTATACAATGAGTACAAGCTAATTTGCCTTTAGTTCCCCACCTTGGCAACATCCCATATGCTGGAAAATCATTTATTGTCCACATCAAGCATGCTAACATGACAAAGTTTTCTTTGCCAAAGATGTCATATGTGAAGACACCCTCATTCCATAATAGTTACAGGTCATCAATAAGTGGCTGCAAGTACAGATCTATTTTCTTTTTTGGGTTTGTCGGACCAGGTATCAGACAAGTTAGTCAAGTTAGTAACATTTACGGTTTGATCATACATAGGGGGTAAGTTGTAGGGAGTTAGAAATATTGGCCAACAAGAATATGGAGATGCTAAAGCTTGCACATAGGGAGTAAACCCATTAGAACATAAACCTAATCTTACATGAAGTGAATCAGCTGCAAATTCGAGATATACGTTATCAAAGTATTTCCAAGCTTTCCCATCACATGGATGTTGCAATAAGCCATCATCCCGTTTGTTTTCATGATGTCATCTCATTTTGCTTGTTGAATCCATTGAAGCATATAGTCTCTATTGTCAACACCTGATTTCGTCCGGATGAACTTTATTTCAAAAGTGTTCTAAAAGAAGTGTTTTATTTTTATTATTTCTCATTTATCATTTGAAAAAAAAAAGGTAAATAACCAAATAATAATAAAATAATAAAAATAATAAAAATAAAATAATAATAATAATAAGAAATTGAGAGAACATCTCTCGAGATCTTTTTGCCACCATAAAAGTTGTTTTCTTTCTTACAAAATCAAAAAAATTTGGAGATCTATGAAAATCTCTTGGTCACTGCAAAAGTTGCTTGGATCTCTTAAAAAATGAAAAGGCAGTGCTCTCTTTTAGGATGTATACAAAACAAAAAGAAGAGGAAGAAGAACAAAAACAAAATAAAAGAACCTAATTCATAGAGTTGAAGAAGTATTTTGAAAAAAGAGGAGAGACAAGGGATTACAGGAGAGATAGAAAATTTCCATGAACTTAAATGAAGAATAAGAAAACAAAGGAGTGTTTGGGTCAACTCTTGGTCTTGCTGAAATAAGGGGTCATAGATAAGAGAAGAATTATGCTTAGACTTGAAAAGGTATGATTCTAGAAATTGATTGTTCTTATGTGTTGATTTTTGTGTGTTGTGATTCTTTTTTTGTTTGCTTTACATTATATCACTGTACATGTTTTTCTTCTGTGATTCTTTGTCTCTATTAGTTGACTCTGATACTCTCACGAATGTAATATAAGAAAAAGAAATCTGGTATATTTTTTTTTAAATTTGGGTCTCTGTTGTTTGTAAGTTGCCAGTAAAAAAAAAAACAGTCAAAATTTATTATGAAACCTCCATGTAGCCACCTCTCCAAGCACCTTCACGAAACCATCATGGCATGTGCCCCAAACTGAACCTCAAAAACAGCCTCGAACCGCATCTCCATTCACCTCAAAACAGCCCCAAACTACACCTCAAAAACAGTCTCGAACCGCACCTTCGTTCACCTCAAAAACAGGCCCGAACTACACCTTTGTTCACCTCCAAATAGCCCCCAACTACACCTCCGTTCACCTCCAAAACAACCCCAAACTGCACCTCACAAACAGCCCCGAAGTGCACCTCTTTTCACCTCCAAATAGCCCCCAACTACATCTCCGTTCACCTCCAAAACAGTCCCAAACTGCACCTCAAAAACAGCCCCAAACTACACCTCTGTTCACCTCAAAAATAGCCTTGAATCGTATCTCTGTTCACCTCCAAAACAGCTCCAAACTGCACCTCAAAAATAGCCTTGAACTACATCTCTGTTCACTTCAAAGTAGCTCCAAATTGCACCTAAAAAACAGCCCCAAACCGCACCTCCGTTCACCTCAAAAACAACCTCGAACCATACCTCCGTTCACCTTCAAAACAGCCCCAAACCACACTATCGTTAGCCCCATCGCTGCCGCCCGCTCCTCCTTGCCGTTAAGACACCTTCGCCGCCTTCCTAGGGCTGCTGTCGAGCTGCACCGCCCCTATGCACCTCTGTCCCATAGCTCCTTGCTAAACCTAATTTAGGTTTTGAGGTTAGGGTTTGTCACGTTGCGCCTTGACCCAATAGGATTACTTCCTCCACCCACGCAAGTTATGAACTGCACCCACCATTTTCTTTAAGTTCCAAAAATACCCCTGATTTCCAATATAAAAAATAACCTTTTTTCTTCTTATTCTTTTTATTTTTATACATATCATCAACTTTTTTTATATAATGTTTTATATTAAATAAATTTCAATTAAACATCAAATAACCACACATGTCATGCCGTGTTAAAATTGAAATTATCGATTTCTAAAATTAAAAATTAAAAAATAAAATAAATAATTATTTCGGTTAAACATCCAATTGATTGCTCGTATCAAATTATGTTTAATCCGAAATTACTTTGTCTCGTGTAGACGTTCAAGTGGTCATACGCGTCGAACAACGTTTAATCTGAGACTTTCAAAATTAACGAACCATAAAATTCCAAAAATGTAAAACAATTTCAAAAATTAAAAAAATATATATAAAATTTGAAAAATTAAAATATATATATATCAAACATTGAAACAAATATTTTCAACCACAAATAACTACGTAACCCTGATTTTCCATCCTTGATGGACATACATAAGAGCAAGGTTAAACCTTGTCAGGCCCCAAAACTAAAAAATATTTTGTTTGTTTTATCTTAATCCTAGTCTTTTTCTTGGAAAAATAAATGTTTTAAAAAATCACACTCAGTTTATTTATTTAAGTAAAGGTACCGTTTTAGGACTAACATTGTATAGATGTTGATACCTTCCCCACACATAACCGACTCCCGGACCTAGATCCGGTTTTCAAAAACTAGCCTTATCCCATTTTCGATTTTTTTCACAGTTTTCCAAAAAATTATGGTGGCGACTCCTCTATTTTTAAAACTTATTAATTTTTCGGATCGTCGTCCTAATCGTGATCCCGGTTACGACATTTGTAATCTTGGAATGATCAACAAATAGAACATTCTTTTAACTGGCACTTGCTTATATCTTTTGTTATGACTCTTGGTCGACAAATATCTTAGGAGGCCACAAAATTTGCACTCATTTAATTGATTGTCATCCTTATAATATAACATGCAACCAACCTGACAACAATCAATCTTTACAAACTTCAATTCGAGAGTTGAGACAATATTTTTTGCCTCGTAATAGTTTTTGGGAATGGAATTTTCTCTTGGAGCAATGTTAAGTACCAGCTGCATAAAATCACCTAAGGCCTTTTATGTGGTATGCCAATTCGTTTTATTAGCTAAAAGCCTAATGGCTATCAACAATTGAGACTCTGTTGCTCTAGCAAAAATCGGTTCATTCGTAGATGCTAACATGTCATAAAACTTTTAGGCCTCTAAGTTAGGGGACTATCCTCCGTGCATACCTTTATTTTCAACATTTTCATAATGATTTGTGATGTTCGCTACCTGCATGTATGCATCGTACACCATTGCAATAACTGACTGAAACTACATGTTATCATAACTAGTGGATGCGTAACCTAAGTTGTCATTAGTTCACCGATCTTCTCCATGATAATCCCATATGTGGTAGTTTGCTTGAAACCCATATTGTAGGAGATGAGCCCTAACTTGAGAAGTTTGAAGGATTTTTTGACAAATACATTTCATACAGGGATACCTTATCCCTCCATCCTGTATATATGAAGGTTGGTCAATTGCCTTGAAACAAATTCATAAACTCCATCGATGAAGTGTTGCTTCAATCTCCTTGAAGAATGAGCATATCATATATCCAGTGTTGATCCATCGTTCTGCATGTTGAACATTGAGTTATTAGGCAACATATGTACACACCACAGCGTTTGGTATCAACTTAGGTAGAATGTGTGATATCATTGCAATCTTCAACATGCATTTCGATTGACAAAGTGCTTTCGACTTCAATTTATTGCATTAATTGATAACCTTATGTAATTACTGTCAAAGCACCTAGGACGAGGTTTACTTGAGTCTACTACCCAATAGACTTAAGCTTTGATTTCGTTATCTTTAACTAATAGACAACATAGTCCACTTATTATTGGAGTAAGTTGTCCATTTATGAGGTCTAGTAACATTAGTTAAGTATAATGCCAATTACATTGCACCTTTGATGTGGTTAACAGTTATCCAAATTGACATTTGGCACAACAACACAATTATCCATAAATAAAATAATTCAAAATATTCCAATCACACATACCATCTTTCATAAGACAATATTTGACACATACCATCTTTCATAAGACAATATTAACAATATTTAGTTTTTCATTTTAATCATTAATGAATTACTTTTAAGTTTGACAAAAATGAAAAATGCAAACACAAATGCTAAATAGGGATGTTGATCTTCCAATATTAAAATTCTACCTCTGCTTTTAAAAAAAAAAAATTAATGTACTTGCACGATCAATATAAAGGCAAAATTTTAATTGAGAAAGTAGAAATATTACTAATTATAATCCATAAAATCATAATTAGAACTTTTAAGTGTGATTAAAATTATATTATTAACATAAATACCACTTTTTATTGTATATGAATATAAATAAAAACGTTATTGATGAATGTGTTATCAAAAGAATTTGCTTCACACAAATGAGTAGGTAAAAAATAATGAAAGAAAGGGTCAATGCTCAAATTAGGTTTACCAAATATGGGACTGGATTCCATCAATTATCAAGAGTTGGAGTGTGCCAATTTTTTATAGGTACAATTTTTAAAGTCTGTTTTTTAATTTTCCTTTTTTAAAGAATAAAATGTTAGGTAATATTGATGGTAATAAATAGCATATTCGTGGGGAATATGTTAGCAACCAATTCTAAAATATTATTGTGTCATCTTTTAGATTTTTTAAATATATATTTAAAAACATTACTGTGCCATCTTTTAGATTTTTTAAATATAGATTTAAAAATATTACTGTACCATCTTTTAGATTTTTAAATATAGATTTTAAAATATTATTGTGTCAAAATCGCAAGATTACACAATTTTAACTTTACTTATATTTTATTGTATTTATATTTGATAATACTATAAAATTCATTCTCATTTTATTTAAAAATTAATATGAGTATTCATAATTTTTATATATGATGTAAAGATTTGGTTAATGTTTCAATTAAACGAAAAATACAAACTGTTAACTTTTACCACCTTTGTTTATTAAAATACCATAACTTAAAGTTTACATATTATTATTTTTGTAAGAATTGATACATTTTGTTACAATGAACATAATTCTTCCTCATTTGGTGTGAAATCATCCTTGAATAATATGTATAAAAATAAAAATATAGTTTTTGGAGTGTTTTTCGCATCTTTACGTTTAATTTAAATTTGGCACAATAGCCTATGTGTATAGAGAACTGTAATAATTACAAAGATATTTCTTAAATCTTGTAACAACTTCTAACATCTTCTAATAGTTTAATATCATACTAACAGTAAATATTCGATTTCGTCGGGGTAAAAAATAAATAAATAAAAAATTAATAATAAAAATAAAAACTTTTTTTAATTATAAAAATAATAATAAGCAAAAATAGGTTTGAAAATAAAAAAAATTAATAAAAAAGAATAATTATATAAAATCGGAAAAAATATAATAATAAAATAATGGAATAAAATTATATAATAAAAAATAATAAGCAAAACATAAGAAAAAGAAGAGGAATAAAGAAAATAACTAAGACTAAAGGATAAAAAGGAAAGAAGAGGTTTGGAAAGGTTGAAAGGGTGAAATAATAATTAGTAGAAAATTTGAAGTCTGAAAGTAAAAGTGCCATTTGGCAGGCTGTGAGTGGAGAGTGTTACTATACATTATTTGGTAGGTAGTGAAAACGAGATTCGGGAGCTTTTTTCGAATTTTCTGTTAAGATTGGAGCGGGAAACGATTTTGGTTGCCTATAAATAGAATGATTTTGGTTCGTTGGGGAGTTTTTTTTGGCTTTTTGGTCTTCTCGACAGCGGAGTATTGAAGAGAATAGAAGATTGCAGTGTGAGAAAGTGTGCTCCTCGGAGGAAGAATCGTTCATCGGAGAAGTCGGAGAAGACGATTGAAGAACGCAATTAAGTGAATTCGGCACATCAAGAGGTAAGTGGTTTAACATCTTTAGTTATTTGAAAGCATGCATGAATGAATTGCGTTCCTAAGATATCTTGACTATTCATCATCTTCTTGATTGTCTGTATATATCATGTATTCATTTTGGTCGAGTTCCTGACGTTCCGATCAGTGTAAATCACAGTTAGATGTTTGTTCGTGTTCTTGTTTTTGATTGAATAAAAAAGATCCTTCCTAGTTTATGTTGTATTTGTAAAACCATTAATTCTTGTAATTGTGAATCACACCACGTTCGCTGGTAGTTTCACAAAATTATCTATGAGACGCGATAGTTCTTGTTCATCCTCCTCCAACGTTGTGCCCTGTGAAAGAATCAGTGACTTGAATTCAAGTTTATATTCAATGTCAGTCATATTTCTGCTAGTGATTAGTCATCTTACCTTCACAGCTTCTATACCTTGATCGAAGTCCGAGAACGTTGTGGTTTGCGGTATCAAATTTATGTGAACACGGATAAGAAAAGTGATGATAGGAGTTGTGGTGGTGACTATATGTAAGGAGAAGTCACATGAGATAGTGAAGGAGGAGTTTCAAAAGGTGAAAGAGAATTTGGAATGGGAATCAGAGATGAAGAAAAGGTTTGCTCGAATGGATGAGGAGCTCACCGGAGCCAACGTGCCCACTCTAGTACCACCATTGCAGTTGTGCCTCCAAGCCCCACCGTTCCTACGCATTGTCGCGGGTCACCACCATGATGTTGCATCGCCATTGACGATAACCATAATCTCCTACACCACCAATCTTCTAGCAAGCTTCGCCACATTGTCTCTACCGTGAGTCGTGGTGACTCTTTCTATCTACTATCATTGTCACTCTTTCTTCCTTAACCGACTACGTCACTACCCTAACCTCCAGTAACGTCATGAAAAATAACCCTAAGTCTGAACATATGCACCTAATAACATTCATGGAAGTGGCAAACTCAAAGTGCTGTGAGCGTTCTGGTCATAGTCGTGCAAGGCGTTTTCTTCAAAGCATACTTCTTGGGGTATATGACCTTACATAAATATGCACACTGCATGATGGGTTATCTTGAGGAGGAGGCAATACACTCTTATGCAGAGTTCCTGAAGGAGTTGGACAAAAGAATATACAGAACATGCTAGCTCTAGTCATTACCATAGACCACTAGTAGCTCCCATCAAATTCCATTTTAAGGAATGATGTCATGGCTGTCAGAGCTGATGAGGCACACCATCGTGATGTCAATCACTTTGCTTTAGACATACACTACCAAGGGAGTGAGTTAAAAAAGATTGCAGCACTTGCAACTAACATTGGTTTTTTAACAGTGAATAGGAATTATGCTTCTTCTCATTTATAAGAAATTATTGAGAAGAGGAAGAAACTGTGGGCAGCAGATTGCTCAACATCTATTTTCAAAGATGTCACCGCAAAAGAAAAATGACGGAAAAAAGAAACTAAGTTTGGCAAAAAACTCTTCACCATTTTTAATCGTTGAATGGGTTTCTTCAATCGTAAATATATGTTTGGTCTGCCACCTGAAAGAGTTGGCTTGCTTATGCTCTTGGACAAGAAAATACCAAGAAAACCATAGAGATGCGTTCTAAATACATAAGCGGGGACCACTTTTTTTCTTCTCATTCACGTTCAATTTCATACAATTTCAAGATTTATATATAAGTGGGGACCACTTTTTATTCTTCTCATTCACGTTTCAAGATTTATATTAAAGTGAGGTCCATTTTTCTTTTATTTTATTTCACGTTGGCTAATCAAAATTGCATGAAAGTGGACCCAATTTTATATTTTATTTTGATTTATGTGCTAATTTCAAATTTGCACATAATAAACACCACTTTTTATTCTTGTTTTGCTTAAATTAAATAAATTTGAAATGTTACATATTTTTCTTATTTTTTCTTGTATATGAAATATTATTTTTAAAATAAATTTTTGATCAAAATTTTAAATAACCGTTCGCGTCATGCGAGATTTATTTTAAATAATAAATCTTGATTAAAGTTCCAAATGGTCGCATGCTCATGCAGAATTTAAGTCGAAGAGTTTCAATTTTTGTTTAGATTATCAAAAGGGTCACATGCGTCTATGATATCCGAAATGAAATTTAATTTTCAAAAACAATAAAAATATAAAAAATTCTCAAAAATATCAAATTCTCAAGTAACTTAATTTTCTTCTAGAACTACATATTTCCTGATTCTTCTTCCGTTGTGGATGTAGATACGTAGGAGCAAGGTCAATCCTTGTCGGACTCTTTTATTTCAAAATAATTAGTTTATTTTAATAGCTCTTCTTTTATTTCTTTTGGGAAGAATAAACATTCTATTAAACCACACTCGTTTTACTCATTCGATTAGAGATACCATCTTATGACGGGCGTTGTGGGGGTGCTATCTCCTTCCCCACACGTAACCGACTCCTGAACCCTAGACCCGGTTTCGCAGACCTTTCCATATTCTTTTCTTGGTTTTCCATAGTTTTTCGTAAAAACTATGGTGGCGACTCCTTATCTTCGATTTTCAAATCAAAACGTTTTTTTTTTCTTTTTTCGGATCGCTGTTAGCCGTCGTCGACGAGGTCGCAACACTAACAACAGGTAGAACTTCTTAAAAAATAACTAAGGGGTGCATGTTAGAAGGGCAGTGTACAAAATTAGTTAGTAGACAGAAATGCTAAACTAGTTTCCTAATTGACAATAGGAAATTAAGGTGTGCACAAGTTCTTTTGGGAGAGGGAAATACAAGTAGAAGGTTGAGATGAGAGAAGGTAGGCAAGAATTAATGCAGGCTTGTGAGAGAATAGCCATTCTCCCATTTGTTCTTATTGTAAGTTCTCATTCTCAGTTTTTAAATCACTTCGGTTCAAACAAGATTGGTAAATTCTCCTTACCACCAAAAAGTGCAGCCTAATCACACACATTTCATTCATTTCAGTGTCTCAGATCATCTTCTCACGCAATTAAGCTAAAGACATGCAGAACATTCAATACAAATTCTCAAATTCAAAACCTAGCAAAGCTGAAACAACGAAAAACTAAAATTATAACATACCAAATTGGGGGTTGTGCCACGAGCCACAGCAACACTACCAATTGTATAATCCAATATTAAGGACCAGCCAATTAACCAAGCAACATTGAAAATAAAAGTAACCATCATTTGTATGAATATGAGAAGAAAATGAAGCACGAAATAAGGGTGTTAACACTGAATGATGCAATTAGACAATGGCAAGAAAAAAAAAAGACAAGAACATAAATGTTACATAAATTGTTGTACTATGTTAAAACATAAGGGAAAATAGAGTACCCTTCTCTAATACATATGTATGAGTAGTGATATGCGCTCCCTACAAAAGGACATTGACTAGCCAACTCTGCATAGCAAAAGATAAAAAGAGCAGTTGCTAAACCAGCAATCATAAAAGAAATGGGCAAAACGGGTCCATCCAACATGCTCCCGTGCAACTGCTCCCATTAGAAAATACACTCCAGCATCAATTGTTGAACCAACACCTGATCATCATATACCATTGTCAAACTTAATTTGCAAATTAATTAAGATGTTTTTATTGGAACTGCTTCTATATTGTTCTAATTTCCTTGGTTCTTATTAGTAAACATAGCTTCAAAACCACGAAATCCATCTAGGCTCATTTCTGAGTCATTTTATTTCCTATTTCCCTCATCTTAACCTAATTTAAGCAACTCTCAAATCTCCTATCCCCTCACACAAAAGTTCAAAACAATGGAAATAATGAAAACAAAACATGAAAACCAAGGATTTTCTCAAGCTTTTATGTTCATTTAAGGCCACTGTGCTCCTTGGTAAAGACAGGGCATTTCCAAAACACGGGGCAAGGGCACAAAGGTGAATAACCATTCAACTAACTTGTAATGCAAAGCTCAGACCACTGTAGACCACCGACCACGTCCAAATGCCGACCACCACAAACCACCGCACGCCTAAACATCGACCACCACAAACCACCACAACACTTAATCCAAAACTGGAAAATCAACAACACAAATGACGAAATAAAAAATTAAATCGAAAAATCAACCAAAATCAAACTTACAATGGAATGAGGATGCAATTTGAACAAAAATAGTGAAGAAATGGGACGACTTGGGACACAAGCGCACTGCGTTTTAAGGTTTACGGCTTCCGCGGACAACGAAGACTAAATGATATCTCTCTATTTTTGTTGTGTCCCGCTATGTCTAGAGTTTCTTTTATAGCAAACTAAACAAACTAAAACTAACTAAATGAACCCAAAAACTAACTAATTAGTTAAGTGCCCATGTGTGCACTACATTCCTCATTTTTCTTCCTAAATTGCTCTTTCGTGTTCCAAGAAATGCATAGCAAGTCCTATCTTCTTTCATTCTTCATCCAACATTCAACTTTCTTCTACAATGCAGTTTTTCAGTTCCTTTAATTGCTCCTAAAAATTTTAACAACCCAAGAATTTGAAATCTATTGAAAATTTACTAAAACAAAAAAATTAACTAAATTTTACTAAAATGTCTAAATTTTCTAAAAACGCAAATTCTTTATTTAAAACTAAAAATGACAACAAAATGAATGCTAGAAATATACAATTAATCCAAAAAGGTTGAATCAAACAGATGTTATCAGATATACATGAAGAATGATCATACAGAACAGAGTGATTTTCCAACGAGTGTCTCATTGCAACAAAGATCTTGAACTAGATCACTTCCTCACCAACTTCCATTGAAAACAGACCTAAATACACATCAATTTTCTTACTTGTTCTAATGAGAAATAGCCTTCCCATAATTAAAGTGGATATATGCCTTGAGTGCTCATCTTGCATATCCAAGATATAGAAATCAATAGGAAAAATTAATTGATTCACCTTCACTAACACATCCTCCAGCATATCTAGGGGTTGAGCAGTGCTCTTATTAGCCAATTAAATGACCACATTTTTTGGTTTAACTCCCTCAAGTGTAGCATGTGATACACAAAAGATGGCATTACATTTATAGAAGCTCCCAAGTCTAGCAGTGCATCAACATTTGTCAGCTCACCAATGGTACAAGGTATGGTTAACGTGTTTGGGTGTGTCAAGGTTGAAATTGTTTGCATATTTGCTTTCTTTAAATTTCTCTTATAAGTGCACAAATCCTTAAGAAATTTAGCATAACGTGGGATTTATTTGATGTCATTCAGCAGTGGTACATTAAACTCCATCTTTTTAAATGTATTTGTTTTAGCCATGGAGGTTTTTATCACTCTCTAGGCTAGTCCAAATAGAACTTTTTAGTCTCATATCTCATGATAGGCCTATTCTATTTATTTCTTTTATTTTCTTAGAAAATAATTGATTCTAGTACCAAAATTTTACCAAATTATGTAACAACATTCCAATATTTTTCGTGCTTCCTTTTAACAGATATTTGTTCAAGGATTTGAATCAGTATTTGAATTTGAATGTCAGTTACTTGAGATATTTGATTCATTCTTCGGTTACTAGAATCTTGACAGATTATTATCCCTCACAAAATCGTTCAGCCCACTAAAAGTGAGTGTTTACGTTAATGGGCATGTATTATTTGTGACCCATTTTCATGGATATGTAGATCATTTTTAACACTCCTTTTATACTAACAACACTCTTGGGCCCAGGACGAGTCAGTATCCAACAACTGTTGATCCATTTCTATTTTCTTTGTCCTTACAACTCTTGTGGGAAATGGTAGTGGAGTTTCTTTCTCGATCAATTCTGATTTTTCATTTTCAACAACAGGAATTGCTTCTTCATTAGTGATTTTTTTTTCTCACCACTCTCTGTCTCTTTGTCGGTGCTAAGTGCAATGGCACTCACATTTCCTAAAGGATTATCAACTGGTTGAGAATGTATAATTGCGGACTTTTGCTACTTCAACTCATTCAAAGCAGTAGTTCTCTGTCCCATTTTCATTTTCAAGTCTTGACATGAGCTACATTTGTAACTGGGAATTTTGTTCAAACTGTATAGTATAAGCAATTAGCTACTTCATTAGGTCTTTAAGTGCTGGTTTAAAACTTGCTTGCGGTTGTTGCGGGTAGATATTTTGTTGTTGTTGCCTCATAGGTGTTGGAAGGTACCTCTGCTGAGAGTTTTGCTAATTGTTCTGCCCACTTTGATTCAATGGAGCAGGCTGAAACTGTTGTTGAATATTATTCTAAGGGTGTGGTCTTGGCTGGTAAGGCAATCTTTGTTGTTGTGGTTATGCAGGTTATACTGGCCCATACCTCAAATTTGGGAGATCTCTCCATCTGGGTTATATATGTTGGAAAATGGGTTGTATGGTTGTTGTTGAGGAGGTTTATATACAATAGTTTGCCCTTGAAACACTCCAACAACCATCTCTATGGATGAATGAGATGTCTCTTGAAGTTGGGGACATGAATTTATATGATGCTCTACTAAACTGTAAATTTTGCATCCTTGCAGTTCGATGCATTGAATTCACTTGCTTGTTTAGTGCAAGTTGTATTACTAGTGATGTCAACTCAGTTAAGCATTATCTATCCTCTCGTTGTCCAAAAAAGTTACTTGTGTCTTATGCACTGCTCGGGTGGAGTTCCTAAAGTGGAATTGTTGTGTATGCTCTGCAATATTAGATATTAATTGCCTAATTGTAAGAGGTGTCTTGTCAATAAGAGCTCCTTCACTAGCTACATCAATTATACCCCTTTTTGCTAGCAACAGTCGCTCATAGAAATATTGAATCAATAGTTGCTACTAATTTGGTGATTTAGGCATGTAGAACATAGTTGGTTGAACCTCTACCAATACTCATATAATGTTTCTCCCTGCGGCTACCTAATCCCATGAATTTCCTTCTTTATCCAGACTTCAACTCATTACTATTTGTCCCTTCTTGTTGTCTTGACAGTTGGATGCAAAGAAGTTGGTATGTCATGTCTGGATAGTCAATTCCTTCAAGGTTCTTTCTCTATTGGTTGCCATGATCACATAAGTTCAAAAAACTCAGTTTTGTTTCGAGTAACTCTTTGAATCAATGCCAAAGGAAGTTGTCTAATGGATCAAATGGTTATTCCTCACTTCTCTTTGCAACCTCCTAAAGGTTCTATCAATCTCAGGGTCTAATGGATGAAGTATGTTGGTACTGGCTCTGATCATAAACCCTTATGAACCAAGCCAATATAGTACAATGCGGAAAACAATAGAAAGAAAATAATCAAGAAAACAAAGAGCAAAAATTAGTTAATAAAACCAATGATATGAATTTAAAATAATCAAGAAAACAAAGAGCAAAAATTAGTTAATAAAACCAATGATATGAATTTTCCAACAACGATATTAATTTGATAAACCATTTTGTCGTGTCCAGTATTCTAAAACTTTAAATTCCCTAATATAGCATAGGTCAAACCTAAGTCGTATTCTAAAAATTTAAATTTCCTAATATAGCATAGGTCAAACCTAAGTCGAATTCGAGAAAATACAAACTCATTGATTTCATTAAAAATTTTATTTATTTGGCAACTTACACTCAATGAGGTGGTTCTAGTATTAAAAACTACAAAATTACAATTGAACTAATAAAATTGGATAAGAAACATACCTAGATCCTAAACATAATTAAAATTGCAATTTAAAGATAATAACAAAACTACATTCAACATCAAAACTTACTCTACAAATAATGCAATTACAAATTGAAATTGAAACATATTGATAATCTCATATGAGATAGAGATATCTTGAAATTTCAAACTACTCAAACAGAATCCAATTAATCGAAGAATCACTGATTGAACAAGAATGAAATCTAAAAGGTACAAAAGAAAATTAAGAAAATAAACTAAAACAATATAATTTCATATGTAATCTAAGTACTCTATTCTAACAAAGAATAAAACTCCTATCAGTCATATATTTCAATTCTAAAATTCAAAATCAATTGGTGTAAATTGGAATGGAATAGTCCAAGGAATAATATGTGCATTACTGGAAAAACAAAAATAAACTCTAAAACTAGTTAAATAGTATATGACTATCATCGAACATAAAAAGTGCAAGAAAATAACTAAAAACAAAAGAAAAATGAAGAAACAAAAGAAAGAAAAATGAAACAAATCAAGAATCGTTAAACCATCATATCATCTTTGAAACTACAAAAAGCAATTGCTAACCCTAATTTCTTAATCTTATTACTAATCTTTCTATTATTAATAATTCATTCAATAATCGGAATAAAAAATAAACAGAAATAAACACAATATCAAGAAACTCAAAAACCTAACTAAAATTTCAAAAGTATACAGTATAATGGAAATCGAAATTTGTAACAAAAACAAGTAGTAACACTAAAATGAAGAAAGCAAAACTGGGAGTAAAAATGAGCAACCACATTGATGAATGAATCATAGCAGAGGAAGCATTATAGAGTGTGAATCGAAGAAAATGGCACCAAAGAAGAAAAAGAATATGATATTATGCAAAAACCCTCGTTTTTATTGCTCTCTCTTTATTTTTTTAAAAGCATAAAGTAATCAAAAACATAAAAGTGCACAAAGTTAAATTCCAAAACTAACAGTGTGTTTATATTCAATGACGGATACTTTTAAGCAGCGAGAAAATACACTGAAATTCTGAAAAACGAAAAAAACTTTCGTTTTAAAACTATCCACTCTCCCTTACGAAGAAATAGGAAAAGTTTGATTTTCTAAATAAAAAATAATTTAATTATAATAAAATAAAATATAAAAATATTTATTTTTATTTTAAAATAACAAATAATTAAATTTATAATAGTATATATAATAATATAATATATATATGATATAAAAATAAAAATATTGTAAAATTTTTAAAATAAAAATATTATATAATATATTCAGTAAAATAAATAATAAAAATAATAAAAATATAATTATAATTTAATAATGATATTTAAAATGAAAATAAATTATATATGATAATAATTTATTATTATTATGAAATAATAATTATATTTAAATTTATTATTAAAGTTATTTTAAAATATTTAATTTTATATTTTTTAAAATTAATCTTATCATAAATATATATATATTATAATAAATTATATTTATTTTAAATAAAATTATTAGTTTAATATTTTTATAATTTATTTAAAAATATTATTAATTACATTAAATAAATTAACTATATTTTAATTTTAATTATAAAAATAAATTTATAATTTTATATATTAAAATATTATTATATCTATCACAAACTTTTTTCTGAAATCTTACTATTTTTTTCTTGATCAAATAATCAAACTTTTTACATATTTTGATCTCAAATCATTTTAAATCTACTCTCTCAAATTCACTTCTTCGCTGAAACACACCGTATATCCAGTTATATCTAAAGTTTCTTTCTTTTAAAACCCAAAGTTCCTTTCTTTTATAACCCAAGTAAAACTAACTAAATTAACCAAACGACTAACTAATTAGTTAACTGTCAACATTACATTGCATTCCTCATCTTTTTTCCTGAATTGCCCCTTCACGCTCTAAAAAAAATGTCTAGCAACTATCTTTAATTCTTCCTCCAACTCTCTTTTACAATGTAGTTTTTCACTTTAATTGTCATAATAATTTCAACAATCCAAAAATTAAAAATCTTTTAAAAATTTATTAAAAATTTAACTAAATTTTACTAAAATGTCTAAATTTTTTAAAAATAAATTTTTTATTTAAAACTAAAAATAACACCAAAATCTAGAAATATGAAATTAATTAAAAAAAAAGGTGTGAATTTCAAACAAGAGTTATCTTATATCACTCTTAAAAGATTATTTGTTAGATTCTTCTGATTTTCTTTATGACAGTTTCTCACTGTATCTCACATTCCCCCTTCTCTTCTTATCTCTATTGTAATTATAAATGCTTTTATTCAATTTTGTTATACAAAAGTAATATTTCTTTAATGGTTACCAAAAGCATTACTTAGGGTTTATGGCTACAGAAGAAAACACACACAATCTCCTTAAACTTTTTTTTTTTTTTCATCAGCCACTAATAGTCAAATAGAAGGGGCAAGACTGAGAACTGTGTGGTAACTGCATACCTAGTATATGAGGCTCAATTTCTCCCCTCCTGACCAACATCCAGGCAAGATGTTGAGTGTTTTTGTTGGTTAAGATATAACAATACTTGAAGAGTTTTTCTTTTTCTACTTTAGTGACTTGTTTTGTAGAATTTAAATAGCATGGTAGGGATGTGAATCTCACTTATTATCATATTTTCATCTCCAAATTGTGGGGAAAATGGAAGAAATGATCAATGCTGAAAATCCTTGTGTTTCTCGTGTTGACACTTAAGATTCCCCACAAAGGGGCTTTCTTCAATGCTGATAATCCTTGAGGTAAGACGGTTTTGTACTCACTCTGTTGCAATGTGGTATTGGGCTCTTCCTAAGTTTCAGCCCAAGTCTCTTGCTCCCTTTCATAAGCTGGTGGTCTATTATAGCTAACAATGCATATTCCAAAGGATAATGGTTCTCGTTAATAGATTTGATTCAGTGAATGGCTGTGACTTAAAATGCATAAAGGCATGTTACTCACCATTATCAAGGGCAATGCTTTCATAGGTTTTTTTCTATCAAAGTAGTGCAGTGGGGAAATTTTTAGTGCATATTACTAAGATAGATTAACTTTTTTAAAGTTAGGGACTCTGTGCTTGAATAACGACTTAATTCTAAAGAATTAGTATTAACAAAAACACGACTTTGTTTAAAATTATAATGGAATCGTGTTAGGGAAAGATAATTTGTGTGTCCTAAAAAAGTTGTATGAATCTACCATAACTTACTTAATTAGTATATATTGGTTAAAACATTTTAGAAATGAATATGTTTTTTTGTCTCCGAATTATTATATTTCGTTAAATTTAATTTCAATTTCTATTCTAAACTTTTTTTTTTTTATTTTGCAGTCTAAAAACTTCATTTTTTTACTCTATCCTACAAAATATTCAAACACTATATATATATATATATATATATA
>Ga0209489_102990_pt1 | contig 33560 bp, 18 predicted proteins | sample SiratrowhiteBW_FD_187527 | JGI IMG/M metagenome (GOLD analysis project Ga0209489, IMG submission 187527) | Root nodule microbial communities of legume samples collected from California, USA - Siratro white BW (SPAdes) (version 2) | ecosystem: Host-associated > Plants > Roots > Nodule | place...
ATAAACTTATATAATAAGAAAGTATCTCAAAACATAAGTAAAAGAACTCTTATACATGACATATAGAATAAAGAGTTAACCTTTTAAAAAGAAAGAGTTGTCTTAATTCTTTTTGTTTTTTTTTTTCCTTAAAACCTTACTTTCAAATATACCTCTTTATATTTTTAAGAAAGTGATGAGAATAAAGAGGAGATGGAAGTGTTATGAATAAATAAATTGGAAAAAAACCTATGTAGAGGATAGTAGAAATGTTGGAGAACATATAGAGGTGTTTTGGTTATATTTCTTAATTTCTTCATGATATGACATATATCTTAATGTAAATTTTTTTAGTAATATCAATTTGAATATACATATCAGTATATCTAATTGTTATTATCGAAATTGAGTTGAAACCTTATGAGGTGTGTTAGGAGAGACTTTAAATAAATTGAGCTTTGATCGATTATGATCCTTTTCAAGAATGATTGTCGAGTTTTACTAATAAAGCATTAAGAAGAGATCCACCTGTAGAAGATTCTTCGACGCTAAAGTTAGTAAGAGTTTAGAAAAATATATGAGAGATGTTTAATAAATAGTAATGAGATTGAGTGAGTACTTCTTAAAGAATAAAACTATAATTATAAGCTTTTTTGGACCTAGGTCAAAGTCGTTATTATGTATTGCGTTGTTAATCTATTGTAACAAAAATTTGTTTTAGATCAAATTTGAGTTATTCGAATTGCAAGTGGTTATACCTTGCTATTTGAAGTGGGTAATATATTCTTCATATATTGTGGTTATAATATATTCTTCATATATTGTGGTTATAATATATACATTGATCCTCTACTCTCGTATCTAAGTCCGAACTCAAATAACTCGATTGTCCAAACCATCATCCTAACAACAAGATCTAGCTTTTATACCACATGCTTTATAGGGTAGTCGATACGTACTGTAATATTGAAGCTTCGAAAATAGTGTTTGACCCCTCATGCCAAGAAGATGATAGATAACATGAGCTTTTCAATAACCATGTACCTTTCTTCGGCCGATTGTGTAGTCTAACTAGTGAAATATACGAGTTGTTTCTTTCTGTCTTTATATACCAACTGAGCTTACAGCTGAGTGAGACATTGCCAAATACAATATGAGAGTTGAGTGAGGTGGTGGACTTACCAATATAGACAAAGAGGAAATATCTCTTTTGATATTTTGAAACATTTCCTATCACTTCTTGTCACACTCGAATAAGTTTGCACCTTTCAACAATCTAGATAGTGGTTTGGCTTTCTTGGCGAGCTTAGGAAGAAACCTTTAGAGAGTCACAAGCATCTCATTCAAGTATTGAACTTCTTTCAAACAACTTGGACTCCTAATGTTTAAAATGGTTTCACACTTGTTTGGATTGGCTTTGATTCCCCTTTGTGTTATCATGAGCCTCAAAAATTTTCCTTCGCCTACTCGAAGAAACATTTTTTAGGGTTTAGGCGCATTATATTTGCTCTACCCTTGCAAAATACTCTTTCCAAATGGACAAATGATCCTTATCCATAGTTGACTTTATCATTATGTCATCAACATAAACTTCCATGATGTTGCCCATAAGGTTCTTAAAATTGTATCCATAAGACGTTGATATGTAGCTTTGATATTTTTAAGGCCAAATGGCATGACCATATAGTAGTAATTAGCTCTTTCTATCATGAATGTCGTTTTATCTTTGTTAGATGGGTGGTACATTTTGATTTGATTGTGTTCAGAATATGCGTTTTAAAACTTGAACAAGTTGTACCTCGTTGTGTTATCCACCAGCCTATCTATATTCGGTAATGGATGTGTCTTTGGGACTTGTCTTTTTCATATCAGTGTAGTAGGTGCACGTCCTTCATTTCTCATTCGATTTTTTTTTACCATTATCACATTAGCTAGCCACATGGTATACACATTCTTGGATGAACTAAGCTTTTAACAGTTGACTGAGTTTGTGATCCACTACAACACATCACTCCTCCTCGAGCTTTCTTTTTCTTTGAGCAACGCATTTTGCCTAAAAAAGCCTTGCGAGCTTGTGATACATGAAGTTTGGATCGATTCCAGGCATGTTCGTTGAGCTCCATGCAAATAAGTATGCATTGGCAACAAGAACACATTCAATCTCATTCCTCAATAATTGGTTGATGGTTTTACCCACCCTTGTGAATTGATTATATTGAGAACCAAGTTAAACTTGTACCATGGGCTCATTACAAGTAGGGTGATTTTCTTCGAACTCAACATTGGGTCAAGATCCATCTCTTCTTCTACGGAAGTGTGAAGTACCTATTCAATGTTGTGACACTGTTGAATAATATCACATTCTTCAAGAAACTCTAATGTCAAGTCAATCTGGGTGACATTATCATTGGAATGAGCTTTAATCAACTATAGGGCTACTTTGAGGCTTTGAGCGTAACATTCTCGAATTGCTTTAGGATCGACTTTCACCATAATAATCATACCATCCTCAACAGGGATTTTCATAGTCATTATGTGCACTCGTTCACCCGCGAACCCCAATGAAGGATCCAATTAAGAATTAATGAGCAAAGTAGGAATATCAAGATTTTGGAATGTCAACTAGTATAGTACATTTGTGGAGCTTCCCTAATCAATCAAAACTTTGCGAACCCATCAGTTAGCTATGGTAGCAATGACAACAACTGGGTCATCTTGATTGAATTCATTGATACAAAAATCTACATCCGTAAAAGTGATGGGCAAAAGGGATCGGAGTGGCAACATGCTCTCTGAGTTGATGCTTCGGAGATGCCTCTTCTTTTGCTGAGCTAGAACTACCTTCGTTAGCAAATCCCCCGGCTATTGTGTTGATGGTCCCTCTGACCTCAATGGGATTTTGCTAGGATTACTCCCCCTCTGCTTTAGTTCAGGATGACACTGAGGTGTTGTTGTTTGCTCTTGATGATGTCCACCTCAGAAGTCGAGGCCTTAACCCCTACCACGCCATCCTTTGCGCCCACATCCTCGTTTAGCCTGACTGTTACAGACAAAAAGACCCAAGGCTCCTAAAGGGACAAGCTCCTCAATAAGTCATGGAATTTGTAACATTCTTTTAGGGCATGACCTAGTTCTAATGGTAACTGCATCACTTGATTGGGTAGGCAAAGGGAAGAGAAGGCGTGAGTTGAGGAAGTTAGACTAGCTTGAGATTACATGCTTCTTGAATTATAACATCTCGACTAACATTAAGAGAGGTGTAATTTTCGTATTTACTAACACGCTCCTTCTTGAAGGTTGAAGCAGTGGTTGTTGCCTTTGTGGATGGAGCCTTCACCCTTTTCCTGGTTTCCTAGTTTTCTTCAATGCTGACATACCTGGCTATTTAGGCTCACAATGCATCTATATTGGTGGGAGGGTTGGCATACAAAGAGTCTAGCAATTCGACCATGAGATAATACATGGCTAATATCGAATCCAAATTTGGAATATTCAAATATGCTTTGGAGAACCTGGTGATGAATTGTCCCAAGGGTTCAAAATCGTCGTAGGTGAAACGTTGGATTATGCAACCATCGACTTGCTATAAACAAATCAAGCTAAAAACCTTGCACAAAAGGTATCAAAGGAATAAATGGAGTTTTAAGGCAAAGAGTAGTATTATTCTAGAGTTGTTCCCTTGAGAATGGTGGGAAACAATCGACAATGTACTCCGACATCCTCGAAAAAAAGGTTGGCCTGAGTAAGATAGGTTGAGCTTTTGAGTCCGAGGAGCCTTCATACTTTTTAACATTTGACCACTTCCATTTATCGAGGACCCGAGTGTTCTTGACTTTAAATGTCAAGGGATGAAAGTCGACTAGGTTGGCTTGCATCTCTGCATTCAACAGAGACATCAATATTACTTTAAAGGACATCTATTAGTCGCATTCACATGATTCTCTATGTATGTCGGGTCCTCGGGGATGGTCTTCTAGTTTTTCCAAGTTGAGAGTCTTGTTGGGAGCTCGAGATTGACTACCGGCCTTAATCTGTTGTGTTTGCGATTAATCGAGGTACGGTGGGTTTCCTTGGATGATGTGGCGAGATTCAGAAACTTGCTCAGTATGTTGTGGTTGCAAACTTTGCTGGCCCAAACTCTACTGGGACTGATGTGTGGTCCGATCTTGGTGTAAGACAATGATTTGTTCTTGAAGGTCATGCATCTCATCGTGATGGGCCCACATCTCGTCGCGATGTTGCTTTCGTAGAAGTTCAAAGTCTTTATCGAATTTGTCGTATATGTTGGCAATTGAATTCTGGAAGCCTGCTTCATTTCTTTAAAGAATAGTTTCCATGGGTCGATCTTGCAATATGATGAGGTTGATATATAGTATGACTTCTGGTAAGTACTACATGAATTGAGTTAAAATCTTTTGAGATATGTTAGGAGTGACTTCGAGTAAATCGGGCTTTGACCGACCTTGCTTCTTTGAGAATGGTTGTCAAGCTTTGCGAATAAAGCACCAAAAAGAGATCCACCTGCAGAAGATTCTTCAATGCTCAAGCTAGTAAGAACTTAGAGAAATATATAAGAGGTATTTAGTGAATAGTAATAAAATTAAGTGAGTACTTCCTAAAAAATAAAATTTTATTTATAGGCTTTTAAGCCTAGATCCAAGTTGTTATTATGTATCGGGCTATTAAACCTGTTGTAACGAAAATCTACACAATCTGACTTATTCAGATCTACATGTGGTTATACTCACTATCTTAAGTGGGTAATATATTATCATATATTTTGGTTATAATATATCTTCTATATATTTCGGTATTGGGTAGTACAATAATTATTCCAAATTAATTCTATTAAAGACAGTTATAATAAAATCTAAAACAAACAATCAGGTAATCGATATGGTCTTGCAGATGAAGAGTTTTGATAAGGTGGATGCAAAGAACAGAGTTGCTGAACGAATAAAGTGGGAGCATGAAAGAGTTCAATGTATTTCTGAGAATTAAAGGCTGCGGAGGGTTGAAAGAGTTTGGAGAAAAAAAAAGTAGAAGGAATTTAGCTGTTATGATTCTGATCATAAAAAATTCAAATAGTTCAGGCCACAATTCTGATCATACTTCTGTTTGAGGCTTCCCAAAAACTAGAGATACAAAGATGTGTAGCATTTCACACATTTCACTTCTCAATTATTTCCAAAAAATGAAGAAAACAGAAATGAAGAAAATCAAGGAGTAATAAAGGCATTTCTAAGATCATAGGTGCAACAGAAGAATTACTGAAAAGGAATGAAGGAACTGATTTCTATAATATGAAGCTATGCTATATAATCCTACAAAGAATTCAAGCTATACACGGTAACTGCTACAATCTATGATACAAAAAGAAGACTATAAATTAATACTTACAGCCTCAAATGGCCAAAAAATTAGGTATACGTTTTATTCATCTGTCAAATTTGACAGCCAAATGATGGTTTGGTTATGTGAACCATGCCATTACCAAGGAAGTAGATGTAAGCAACATTGCTTTCTGGTTCAGAGGAGCCTGTAAGCAATTCCGTAACTCTATGCACAATAAAGCTGGTAAACACAAACTACGCATCATTTGACTGTTGAAACAAATATGTCAACATATACTATTTACGGTTAGTTGAACTGTCTTTGAAGTCATTATCCTTGGCAGCTAAGCGAGCTGTTGAACCGACAGTTGTTGGCCGCAATGATCCTTGCCGCATCATAGCGATGAATTCAGGATCACTTGTCTTACCCTCATGCCTTATCCATTGTATCATTTCGTGATACATGGGAAAGAACCTCATTTGTATTGCTGAGTAAGAGAAGTATGGAATAAGTGTAGAGATCACAACAACCAATGTCACAATCCAAAAGGAAGGCGATGGAGCAAGAGTTTCAACGAAGACTTTGTAAGCATTTCCGGAAATTTTGGGAGACATTGCTCCATATGCCAGGAGGAAAAGGTACCAGAGAGCAATGGAACCCCAGATGAAAATATGTTGAATCAAGGTGAAGTAATTTATAGAAATAGCCATTTGCAAGTTCACAACCCAAACCACACAAGTATACATTGTTGCTCCGAGTATATCCCTGCCAGCAGTTCTTCCCTCCTCATCAAAGGCTTGAATCTCCATTGCCTTTGTGCAGAAAAAGAAAACTATGATGGCACTAATAAAGCCATTAAGCATCCAGCTGAAAATTCGCCGCCAGCTAAAGAGAAGATTTTGCACGCCTTCTTGGTATAACATAGGAAACTGCCATGTCAAATGCAAACAACATGGAATGAGCATCAGAGATGTAAACTAAGCCCAAGATGCAGTAAATCAATGCATACTGAGTTTTACTTTGGATACAGCCAAAAGGGGGCTTATTTACGTTGTCTAATACAAAGGTGACTTCTTTGTTTTAACATTATTGCTACCCTTTGCAATGTGCATCCTTCATTATCATATCAATATCATGATGCAACTGAAGCCACTAGGAAAGGGTAAAAACTAAAAATCAATCAGGTCAACATGTAGAATTAGGTCTAATGTAGATGCAATCATATGACTTATTGCAATGTTTTGTTATCTCTATTGTACGGTGGGTTCTCTCTACTCTTCCATCACTCAACACACTATTTTATGAAGGAAAATTTTCATTCCAAAATCATCATGAGAAGAGAAACACAATTGCATGTCGTAGGGTGGATGGACTGTTGTAAGCTTACCCTCAGACAGTACCGAGCAGAGACATCCTGGTCAAAGACCCCAAGAGCAATCACAGGAAGTGACGAAAAGAAGACATTATAGACTGACAAGAACCAGTCATTGTATGCAGGTTGCCCAGAGAATGATGCATACACCTCATATAAGAATAGAGTAAAGCCAAATGTGATGTTTTTGTAGAAGAAATAGCATATCTGTCAGAAGAAGAATGAAACAAGTTAATATAAGTACCAAAAGTTTCAGATTATCTTTTATGGCCTATGGATCAGTTGGCAACTAGTAAAACTGGTTTAATGTTAGAATTGCTTAAGAGAATCTAGTCATAAATTTAGGTTATTTTTGTCAAATTTCATCTCAAAACCAATTGGTATTAAATGAAGGAGATGTGAGACTGTCCAACAGCCCCCCCCTCCACAGATGTTTGCAAGAACAAATTAGTCTAACAGAATATGTGATTATCAAAACAAGACTTGATATCATGTCAAATTTCATCTAGAAAGCAATTGCAAGAATTGAGGCAGGCGATGTCCCAACAATTTTTAACCTAGTTTTAAGTTTAACTTGAATTTAGATAAATGATCATTAAGCCAAACCTTATGTAATCTAATTTAAATTCAAAAAATTAGAATGCTTATCAACCTTTTGACGAATGAGTGGTTCCTAGAATATAATTTAACAAAAAACCACCCTTAGATCTAGCTGAAGGAGAGAAATAGGAATATCGAAGATTCAAAATTGGCTTCCATAAGAAACATTTTTATTAAATATAGGTAGTTACCAAACACCATATATTTTTAAAAAGTACCCACTATACTTAGAGAGGCTGTTTCAAAGTTCCCAAAAATCCCCAAGATCAATAGAATGTTGAGAAGTGGATATAAGAGTGACTATACCATTGATGAGATCCTTCGGTAACACCAATGTCCATGTACAAGAAGTAACCTTTCCAAATAACGGAACTGTGCAATTGCAATATCACTAGACATAACCGCCTGGGAGAACGATAATAACAGAAGGATTTAAAAAAGTGAAGAAAACAAAATCCATTAAAGAACAAAACACAAAATAGTTAATCAGTTTGGTGAGTACCTGCATTCCTTCAACGCCACTGATTCCAATCCCTATATCTGCTTCTTGAAGCATTCCCACATCATTAGCTCCATCACCAATAGCTAATGTAGTCTTACCGGTACCAGATTTTACCAGTCTAGTGACCTTTAATAGAGGGACCAATAAATAAATCATTACTTTTGAATGCTAACCAGAATTATCAGAATTAAAACAAGAATGAGGGCATAATTTCAAATAGAGTGGAAGAAATAGAATAGATTGAAACATACCAGTGCCTTCTGCTTTGGTGAGGAACGGCAGCAGATAACAGATGCACAACGAATTGCAAGGTCCAGAAACAAGTTCTTCATATCATCCTCTAGAGCATAAGCAAGTGATTTTCCATCAATAATTAAAGCAAATGCTTGCTGAGAGGTTCCTCTGGAGGCAGTAATCTGCTGAGCAGCTTCAGATATTTGATGGCGGATATTTTCTCTACAAGCCTAATACATGAATCAGTATAAAAATATCAGAACCTCAACTTTTAACTCTGGTTTAATTAACAAGCTTACACACCAAGCAATCCCTTCCATTTCAACATATTACCCAGACAAGGAAAGGTTTTAATGTGTGAAAACAAAAGGAAAGAAACAGAATGCAGGCATCATCATCCTTGCATCTTATCTTATCAAAAAATAGTCAACCATGCCATGCAAATGAAGTTATTGTAATTAGAATTAATATCACTCCGTCAAGACGGTTTGTTTGCTAAACTAGAATGGAGTAGTCCATGAAATATAAATTCAAATCATCATCTGTGTAAAGCAATACAATGGATGCATCAACTGTCCATGTAAGAAGACGTTATTGGTATATTATGATAACGTAATAACTTGGTTAAAATGCACCCTACATCATCACAAATAAAAACTCAAGATTGAAATTTATATTACCTTAGCAATAGCCACTTTGTCTCCAGCCTTCTCCAATGCTTGAATTTCTGGAGTTTCCAATTGAATTATAATTTGTTTCATTCCTTGTCTAAGTAAACTACAAGCAAAACTGAAATGGTACATTGATGTCAAACATCTTGAGAAGAATTCTCATTCCGAAGCAAATGCTAAAAGGGAATAATCACTATATTATACCCAATATTGATGGCAGTCTCCATTTTATCCCCAGTTAAAACCCAGATCTTTATTCCAGCTTGGGCAAGCTTGTCAATGCAATCAGGAACCTATAAAAGAATGTGAGAAGCATCATTTCAAGTCCGGTTCCAAGTGTCATATATTTGTATGTAACCATTTTGTTTTCCTTACTCACCCCTTCTTGGAGCTTGTCCTCTACAGCAGTTGCACCAAGAAGGATTAGATTCCTTTCAATCTTATCTGATATTTCCTCAATCATTGCTTCCCGATCTTCACTAACTGAATTTTTTGCTTGAGAAAATTTATCATCAAACTCCTTGTATTGGTTTTCATCAAGTTCACGATATGCCAGAATTAGAGTCCTTAAACCTGCATCAGCATATTCATGCACATGTTCCAATGTTTTCTCCTCAAACTCCCTCCCTTCCTTGGCAAGCCTCTCAAACATGACACTGCATGAAAATAAGAAAAAAAGGTGGGACAATAGGTTTAAATGCAACCGTGAGAACTCCAATATACTATGGTCACAGGTTAGTTTATCACAAACCTGTCAGCACCTTTACAGAGTAAAAAAATTCTCCCTTCTTCATCTTTCACAATCACTGACATTCGCTTCCTTGAGCTGTTGAATTCTAAAACATTGAGAAGCTTGTATGTCCTGAAACACGAAATTAGTTAGTGTATATTTGATGCATTGTGCATTACTTGGATTCAGAAGAGCAATAAACAATACCTGAATTAGGAATACTACATTTTAAAAGTTATTTTAGTAAATATCAAACAGAATTTGTAATCATGTATATTGTGATATCCCTAATTTCAAACACCATTACAACATAAATAAATATGCCTAGCGGAAAGATGACTAGGGAAAATAATTTAACCATTCTTTTCATCCACCTTTTCTTTATCCACTTAACTGTTAAGATATGGAATAAGTAAATTTACCAAGTGGAAATATGCCTAGGACAAAAATTTTAACCATTTTTGTCATCCACAAACTATTAAGATGTCCCATATGGTTTCGAATATGGCAAAATACTCCTTGTAAGCTTGGAAAATCATCCACCCTAAAGCTAGATATTGTGGGTCATTTTAGGCCTAGCCCATTTAAATTTTAGCTAAAAGAATTATTTTCCTCCATCTATATGTTGTAAAACAATACTAATACATATTTGGGGTCCACACAGATCTAAAACACATAACTTCACCTATTCCGTAAGCACCATTGTCTACGTGGTCAGTCATTCTAGGATTTTAAAAGTATAAATATAAGACTCCACATCCCTGCGCAACTATAACACTAACTTATTCACTAAGATTAGCAGCAGAAGTGAGAGTTTGCTACTTCCAAGTACTTTTTATTGCAATTAGCAGTTGTTATTACAAGACTTAATAATATATAATTGCATCTACCTTTTTCAGCGAAAATTCAATTTTAATCTTATGATCATTAGCCCTGAAAAATGCAGCATTAAAAAACTGTAGCTACTAAAGAAACAAAGGAATTAATAAAAACTGACCGTTCAGTTTTGTCACCAGAAACTGGATCCGATTCATAGATTGATAAACTAGTCTGAGTCCTTTTATAGAATTCAAAACCAATTTCTCTTGCTGCAATCACAAATGCTGATTCATCTGGCGATTCAGTTTCATATGAAACATTTCCTGTATCTTCATCAACTTCTGGAAGGGCTGTATGGCAGATTGCCAATAAGTGAAAAAAATTCTTAATAACAGTTGCATTAGGCTCATTAAACCATTTTCCGTTCATTATCCTTTCATCTGTAAAGTTAAATCCTTTGATGGGAGCCTTTCTGACAGGAGAGTCCCTTGAATCATCAACCAAAGGAGAACCACTATCCATTGCCTTCTCAACCTCTGTAACACCACGGCCATAAGCTACCCCAGCAATGGAACATTTGATGAACTCCATCGAATTGCAGGTCAGAGTTCCAGTTTTATCAGAAAGTATTGTATCAACTTGGCCAAGTTCCTCATTCAAGTTAGAAGTTCGGGCATGGGCTGGTTTGTCTGCATCTTCATAGTACATATGGATATCTTGATTGATGAAGATGCTCTGAAGGACCTTGACAATTTCTATTGAAACATACAATGAGATTGGAATGAAGAAACCATATAACATTAAGGCTGTCAAACAATGAAATATAGAAGCAGCTGCTGCTCTTTTAGGATCAAAGAAAATTGTAGAGTCATCTGGTCTTAGGTACCATCTTTTCATCACTCCATTGTTCAAGTCGTCTTTCGTTGAAATGCCAAAGAAAATAGATCCAACAAATGACATGAGAAACACAATACAAAACATGAAGTAGATAACCCTATCCATCTTCTTCTCAACCTTTGTTCTCTTTGAAGGGGCATCTGTGGAATTCTGAATGACCTTTGTGTCATGACCAGTGAAGATGACAGCTCCAAATATATAGTCTGTGTTACGAAGTTTAGAGTCTCTCAGAAGAAGTTGCAGAGGAGAAAGAGGATACTGCTGCTCTTCATACTCCATGCTCCCAACAAATGAATATAAATTTGCATTTGGGTCTTCACATTTGATTGTTGCTTTAAAATCACCTAATTGAAAGTCCTCATGTAAGGAAGAAGTTACTTCCAACCCTTGTTTTAACTTCAAATTTGTCTCCCCATCCAAGTTCATGGTCTCAACATAGCAGGATGCATCCTCATAACTGGAAGAAAGTAGTAGGAGGTCTGCAGGAAAGAATTCGTCCTTCATTACCTTCACTATATGCCCCACCTTCAGATTCTTCCACTCAGTATATTCAAAATTTGCATGCCCTGTATGCACTTTAACTCTTCTATTATTCACCTCCATATCCTGCAGGATTCCACTAGCTAGATTGTAAACTCCAACAATGCTGAACAATTAGCACATTAGTTTTTTCTTAATATAAAAAACTAGAGGTCTGTTACTTCAATTTCAAACAAATATTTAATTAAACAAATTGAAAATCAAAATCATCTTAGCACAGACAACAGGACTTAAATGTAGGAAAAGTTTTGGCAGGAAAGTTTTTTTAGATATTATTTTAGGACTCTGTTTTTTTAGCACACTTTAATTGTATAAAATTATTATACTGTTTCAACACCAGTATTAAATTTAATCAGGGAGATAGCATTAACAACTATATCCGTTTCAAACAAGACACAGTAAGGATCTGAACAGAATAGCTAGAATTTTCCATAAACTAACTGTCATTTCATAAAAGGAAACAGAGAATATTTTTATAAACTAACAATCCCTCTACCTTTCAAGAAACAACAATTTTCTTTCAAAAATTACTGATATTCTTTGATTCATGGGGTCCTTGCTATCCCCTCTAGAATTTACAGATACTTTAAGTTGCTCCAAATCAAATTAAAAAAAGAGAACCAGATTCGTTCCAAATCTACACAGTTGTGCTGCAGCGTGTAGACAAAAAGGTTCAAGAACCTCACTTTCAATAAAATAAGCTCACAAACCACTATGATGATAAAGTAGAAGACAGAATTTAGTACCTGTTGATTCCTTCGCCAATCTTCAATGCCCTCTTTGATCATAGTTGCTCCAACAATAATAATCAGAGGAGCGATAGCACTGACAGCCGTATAAGGAGCAAGCTTTGTGAAGGCCAAGATGCCAGTTACCAAAAAATAGAAATTGGCCACTCTCCTAAACTGCTCAAAAAGTGACTTAGGCAAGAAAGTAGCAACATTATACTTTGTAGACCTCACAGCATTATCCGCATAACTCCTTATCCCAGACTCGAAGGTCTCCGGTTCATTGCAAAACACCACCCTGGAATACCCTCTTCCTCCTATCTGCGATTGATCCTCCTTGAGAGACTGTTTCCCACATGCAAATGAATAGAGTTTGCTAAGACGCAACTTCCTTCTCCTTTCACCCTTCATTCTTCTCCTCCCCAAGTCCACCATTCAATCACCAATATCCACAACAACAAAGGAGAAGAAAAACACCCTTGGAAAGAAGAACTACTTGCTCCACCTCTAAACACCAACCACCAAAGACAACACCTATCAAAACTAACAACCTCCCAAGTCCTTGTCAAATTCAAGCTCACTCTCGAATTTCCAAATATAATAAAAACAAAACTCTCAATGCACCCTACCACAACCCCTCTTCAAGCACAACCACAATTTCAAACCCCAAAAACTCAAAACCCCTCTACCCAATTAAGGGTCAACGAAACTGAAGAAAACAAATCAAACCAACAACCCCAAAAGTCAAGAACAAAGGCTGATCACAGAGGATGAAGGAAAAAGAAGATTACAAAAAGCTGTTACCAAAATAACAGAAAGGTTCAGACATGCTGCCAGAATATCTGTATATAAAACGTTGAGGAAAAGCACCAAGTATATAATATATATGCAGAAAACAGAGAACACCCAGAAACAGACACGTCAAAGGGTGCCCAGAAAACGGTCAAGGAATCAACTTGGGAAGAGAATGTTCAAAGACAACGACAAGGACTGGAAAATTCACCATGTTTGATAATTCCTCAAGGTGTGAAACATTCAAAAGAAGAATAACAGTTGGTGGTGATGGTGAAAATGCGAACAAAAGTGTTGAACAAAGACTCGGATTGGATCTCACATTTCTCCGTCGACGCGCATTACCATTCAGAAAAATTCAAATTTGTGCCACTTTTGCACAGTGCCATGGCAAAACGGGACATCCAAAATTGAACACGAAGGGAGAAAAATTATAAATTATAATTTAAAAAGGAAAAAAGTTCTAAAATTTGAAGGAACAAAGAGAGAAGGAGAAAGTTGTGTTGTTATGTGTTCTTCTTCATTTCGCGGGAAAGTTTTGGAGCTCGTCAATGGTGAGAGACAAGTCTCTCTCCCCAGGAAGCTTCACAGCTAATTAATGCATTAAGAAGAAGATGAAGAAGAAACAACAACTAAGTAAAAAACTATTTTTGTATAATAATCAGAACTATGAGGTGTAATTGGAAATAATGGTAATTTTTAAGAACAGGGAAAAAATAGAAAAGAAAACACACCGTTTTGACTTTCATAAAAATTGGTAAGAAGAATAAGTTGTTGAATCACATGCATAAGCTAAATTGGATTTGGTTAAGTGTAATATGAATGGATTTAGGATGTGAAATATTAAGATGGCACTGAATATGATAACTTCAAATTTATAAAGAAAATTTATTTATAACATTTAATTGTATTAATATATGTGTCAGAATAACATTAATAGATAATTATAATGCAATTAATGTTAATATTTGGATAATTAATTTTTATTTTTTAATTTTAAAATATAACTTAGAGTAAAATAAGTATATTGAATATATATTCTTTTAATATATTATTATAGAATTTTTTATTTTAACATATAATTAAAAATAAAATAGAAATATAAGATATATATATAGTAAAAGATATCCTTCATATATTGTTATAAATTACAAACCTGTAACATTTTTTAAGTAATTAGGTGACACATTAGCATAGATCAAAATTGGCTAATTTTTTAAAATTGGTTCATTGTAAGATTAAATCTAAATATAGTTGTGATTTATGTACATTCAAAATTAGTATTTAAAAATAAATAAATACTCTATAAATGGAAATAGTACAAAGTAGCGATCACTTAAATGAAAACTATTTTCTATTTTTAGTCTAGAAGTGGTGTTCAGCCGAAATTTATTAGCAAAAGTTATTTTTAAGATAACACAGCATACAGAATAGATAAATAATTAAGATTATTGTTTGTTTTCTAAAAGGAATATAATAAAGGTAACATCATTATATAATTTTTCGTATTTAATTGTCATCCGTAAGGTAATAACCCCCTTAAAGATAATTTTTTTCCTTTTTTTTTCTTTTTTTTTCATATTTGTTTTTGTTTTTATTTTTCAACTTCTCTCTTTAAGTTTTTTATTATTTCTTTAATTTCTTGAACTTATATTTTTATTAAAAGATTGGTAATGGATGATGGAGTATCAAACAATTGAATTAATGTATAAGCTAAATTGGATTTGGTTAAGTGTAATATGGGTGGATTTAGGATGTGAAATATTAAGATGGCACATAAGGAACTGAATATTGATAACTTCACATTTATATAGAAAATTAGTTTATAACATTTAATTGTATTAATTTAATTTGTAAATGAAGCTTTTAAGTTTTGTTTTGGGAAATTTGATATAGTAAATATTTAAGGGATACTCTATACCTTAAGCAATGTGTAGTGTTCAAGTAATTTATGTAATTTAAGTAATGTTCAAGTAATTTATGTAATTTAAGTAATGTTCAAGTAATTTATGTAATTTAAGTAATTTAAGGGAGGATGAGAATGAATTTGAAGAAGTGATAATGTTTCTCTTGAACCACTTCAAAATGAAACTGGGTCATTAATTATATTATTCAATTAACTAATGTATAATTTAATAATGTATTAACTGATATTCTTAAGCTTCTATAAAAATAATTATATGGAAATGTGTTTAATTAATTTATGTTATATTTAATTGAACTATTTGAGGTGACCCTAAATGGTATGTTGAATCAGTATGTGATTTACATTATTGGATACATTATGAAATAATATAATATTATTTTATTGATAGTCTAAATTATGTAAATTAAAGTATTAGGTAGTAAAAAGTTAAGAGAAAGTTAATGCACCATTAACATTAATTTTAAATGTATAATTATTTGTACAATAAATTTATCTTGATTGGTGAAATTTATATCTACATGTATATATCAAGTGTTTAGGTCAGATGTTTCTCTTGTAGATTATGTTTAATATAAGTCTTTTGAAAGATATTTAATTTTATTCTCTATATTTTTTTATTAAAGTTTGAGTATTTAAGTGAATTTATGGTTTGTATTATTAAACACAAACACAAACCTATTATATTATTAAAGGAAATACTCTCACTTTATTAATGTTTCAAATAATGTAGATTAACATATTAGGTGATAAAATGTCAATAAAAAGTTGTTGCACTATTAAGACACATTTTGGATATATAATTATTTGTACAATAAATTTAGCCTAAACTATATTTATATAATATAGTCATCACATTTTACAAAAGAAACAGTACATGCAATTATAAGTTATTAAAATAAATTTTTAATATAAGAAAAGTTTGTAAAAGAACAAATTTTAGTTAATAGATAAGAATCAATCAATCTCCTTCAAATGTCAGTCATACAACAATAATATATAAACCACACATGGATCTATGCAGTCAAGATATTCAACAAGCGAAATATCGATTGAGACCTTCTGAAAGACCCATATTAAGTATGTTCTACCAGAGACTAATATCTGTTTCAATCCAATAGTTAGATTTCCAATCGAATCCAAGAATCATGGTATCATGCTAAGTTCAATACAATTCATATCATGCATTTACATATGTCATAATCTGCAAGAACTCCCACCTAAGTTTCTTACCAGATATTTTAGTTTACGTGACATAGATCAGTAATGAAGTATACTAAGGGATCTTTATTACAACATAGGTGTCAATACTGAATACACAAATTAAACAATAGTTCATATATCATCCCTTATATGTGACAACAAATTTATGCAAATTCCAACAATCTCAACAAAGATCATTATATAATATAACTTATTTAAATAAAAACATAAAGTTAGTTGAATTTACAACTTAATATTCTTTTCACATTTAAAATAAATATTCATATAAGATTTAAATCCATTGAAGAGATAAGAAAAAAAAAAGAAAGATATTTTTAGCTTGAGTGAGAATGAGATTACTTAAGCGAAAATTTGGTAAAGAATGTTGATTTTTAGTGTTGTTTTCACTTTAGCAAAAATTTATTAGCTTGAGTAAAAAACATGACTGAAAGCAAGATTGAGTTGCAAGATTATTTTTGCTTGAATGAGAATTGACTCTCTTGAGTCAAAATATCAGCAAATCAATCTTTTTAAAAAATATTATAATAATACGACTTCTAAGCAATTCAAAATGATAAATACAAACATGATTTATTCAAACATCATTCTTTAATAATAATTTAAATTCAATCTTAATTATTCCAACTCAAACTCATCAAAACTCAATTTAATAAACTTTATATTTTAACATCCATACTTCATACACTAGATTAATTTTTTATCCAGATCAACTATTCTGAAATTATATAAAAAAATATAAATAATTTCTCTTATCTAAAATTCTTATATTAAGAAAAATTCTAGTTTAAGTAAGAAAAATTCTCAAAATTTAGAGATTTAGACTAAAATATCTAAACACCACCAAATTTTCATATGAGTTTAACCAAGTTGAAAGGATAACTTTTTTTAAATAATTTTACTAGGATTGATAATAAAATCATAAAAAAAATTAAGATAATAAAAAATATTTAGAATATAAGAAACTTACTATTTGATTGTATAAAAATAATCTTAACTTCTGAATATAGTGTTTGGTCGAATTTAAAAAAAAGAAAGTATGAAGAAGAGAGCGTAACGAGGTTAGAGGAAAAGAAAAAAAAAATTGAAAAGTGAGAAAGAGATTGGACAGACGTTATACCTTTTTATTGTTTTGCAGTAAAATATAGAATAACAGTTTTGGGATTAGTTTTAAAATATAAGCGGTAAAATCATAGTTTTTTTTAAAGCGGTATTTTTTCTATAGTTTTTCTTTTTCGGGTACATCTTATTTGTATAGCCTACAATAATAATAATATTTTTTTTTTGTATTTTGATAGTATATTAATGTTAACAGTGTACATCTTTATCAATAGTTATATTTAAAATTATTTTTATTAGAAAATAAATAACATTGTTGTATCAAATGTTGTTAAATACTTTTCAAATTCAGTTTGTAGAAAAAATTATTTTAAAAATATTTTAACAAAAAATATAAATAGATAAATTCAAGTGAAACTACATATACGAAATATAAATCGAACTGGATAAACATAAAATGCTGCTTTCATGAGATAAAACAGTTATCAGGTATCAACAAGCTTCAAGGGTCAAACCTTAATGTTTTTGCTTTTTTTTTTCAAGAAATTGATTCTTAATCAAACCTTCCATTTGTAGTTATCATCTTTTTCCCCATTTTTCTTTCTTATGGTTTATTCCATACGTTGACACCTGACAAGTCTTTTATTGGCTAAAACATAATTTTCTTCTTGAATTTTCTTATTCACAATTTTGACCTTTATTTAGAAATAAAATAATTAATTTTTATATTAATCTTGGTTCAACCATCCAAGTTAAAACATTAATCATACATATTTTATGTTGATTTTCACGTATAAACTTTAATTATATTATTTTATTAAAACTATTTTAATATTAATTTTCATACTAGTTTTAAATTTTTATAACAAATTAGAATGATCAAACAACACCAATTACAACAGTTAAGTAAAATTACTAATTTTAAAATTTTAACAGACTAAATGTTTCAATCTTGAAAAAAAAAAACCAAATTATTTATATGAAAAAAATAAAATATTGTATTTTGTTTTTATTTTTAGCTGGAGTGCATGGGTATGGTTTGTCGTCTATACGAGATACGAGGAATTGGAACCTGAGAAGAGACAAAAGCAAAGTTAGAAAGAAGAGTTAACGAAACAATGTTTTTTTTTTGTTGGTGAGACAACGATATGATGATACTCATTCGTGTTTATTTATACTACTAGTTTTTGTTTTTAATACCAACTATTATTCAATAACTTAATCTATATTAATAAATATCAATATTAATATATTAAGTATTAAGTATGTAGAGATTAATATAATGTCCAATACTTACCTAGATTTTCAAGTAGATAAGTATATCATATATATATATATATATAACTATAAATTTATACAATTCTATCAATATCATTCTATAATATAACTTATATAAAGAAAAACATAAAATCAATTTATAATTTAATTTTCATTTCACATCTAAAATAAATATTCATATTCAATTATAATTTATTGAAGATACAAGAAAAAAAAATTCTTTTAACTTTAGGAGAATGAGATCACTTCAGCCAAATACTTTCGTTTAAGGATAAATTTGACAGAGAATATTGATTTTCAATATTATTTTTGTTTAAACAAAAGTTTCTTTGCTTGATAACATGATTCTTGAATTGTAGAGCTTTTTTCGCTTGAGCGAGAATTAATTCTCTTGAATGAAAATATTAGAAAATTAATAAATGTGTTTTTAAGGATTTTTTAAAAATATTCCAATAATACAATTTCTAAACAGTTCAAAATAATTAATCCAAACCATAATTTATTCAAATATCACATTTAATTATTTTAATTCAATCTTAATCATTCAAATTTTATACTTTAATATAATAATACTAGAAAACTCATCAAAACCATAATCAAAACTTAGTTTAACAAACTTTATATTTTAACATACATAATTCAATTACTAGATTAATTTTTATTCATACCAATTATTCTAAGATTCTACTAAAAACATAAATAGTTTTCAAGTTCCATATTCCAATAAAGATTTCAACTCAAGTAAAAATCCCTCCTAATAAAAAATCTATCATAATAAAAAGATTTAAAGCAAAATACTGAAACACCGTTAATAAACTTAATCAAGTTGAGAATTTTTTTAACTTCCACTAATATTGATAACAAAATCATAAAAAGTTTAAAAAAATAAAAAATCTTTAAGATAAACAAATTCTATTTGAAGATGTAGAAATAGTTTATAACTCTTTTGATTTACTTAGGATTACACTTTTGTATTGTTTTGTAAGTAAAATATTGAATAACAGGTTTGGGGTTAGTTTTAAAAAATAAGCGGTAAAATCATAACTTTTCTAGAGCGGTAGTTTTTTTTTATAGTTGTTTTGGTACTTCTTTTTGTATAGCCTATTATTATAGTAATATTAATAATAATATTTTTTTGTATTTTAATAGTATATTAATGTTTTAACAGTATACATCTTTATCAATATTTATATATTTAAAATTATTTTTATCATAAAATAAATAATATTGTTTTATCAAATGTTTCTAAGTACTTTTCAAATTCAGTTTGTAGCAAAATTTATTTAAAAATATTTTAACAAAATCTATTTAAAAAGATATATTCAAGTAAAACTACATATACGAAATATAAATCGAACTTGATAAACATAAAATGTCGCCTTTAATAGATAAAACATTTATCAGGTATCAACAGGCTTCAAGGGTCAAATTTTAATTTTTTTTTTTCAGAAATTGATTCTTAATCAAACCTTCCTTTCGTAGTTATTGTATTTTGCCCCATTTTTCTTTCTTCTAGTTTATTCCTTACGTTGACACCTGACAAGTCGTTTATTGACTAAAACATAATATTGTTCTTGATTTTTCTTGGTCACAAATTTGACTTTTATTTAGAAAGAAATAATTAATTTTTATACTATTCTTGGTTCAATCATCCAAGTTAAAACACTAATCATGCATATTTTATGTTGATTTTTACGTATACACTTTAATTAGCATCGTACTACGGTTATTTAATTATATTATGTTATTAAAATTATTTTAATATTAATTTTCACATTAGAACGATCAAACAACAACAGTGAAGTAAAATTACTAACTTTAAAATTTTAACAGACTAAATGTTTCAATCTTAAAAAAATAAAAAAAAAACTAAATTATATATTTGAAAGAAATAAGATATTGTATTTTATTTTTATTTTTAGTTGGAGTAGATACGAGGAATCGGAACCTGAAAGAGACAAAAGCAAGTTAGAAGGAAGAGTTCAAAACGAAACCATGTTTTTTTGTTTGTTGGCGAGACAACGATATGATACTCATTGATGTTTACTTATACTACTATTTTTTATTTTTATTAGCAATTTTTATTCAATAATTTAATCTATATTAATAAATATCTATAATAATATATCTATAATATATAACTATTAATAAAGATTTTCTCTTTATAATTACTTTATAACAATTTTGAGTGTAATCAATTTTATTTTTATTAATATAATTTATTTTATTATTTTTTATATTTTGTAACTATTTTTTTAAAAATCAATTTACTAATAAAAAATTACTTATAATAAAATTATAAAAATTATTTATTTTATAATTATTTTATGAATATATTTTTTATAAATTTAATAAATCTTTTACTAAACATATGTGAAATTTTATTTACTATACTAAAATTCGCTCAACTATTTTTTTTTTAAATTCTAAAATCAAGATGAAACATATAGACAAAACATGAAGAGTCTTTTATTTTTATTGTTTTGGACATTATAACATTATATATCTTTTTAAACCAAGTCTCTCTTTCAAGTTTAAACATGAATACATTAGGCATTTATTGATAATGACACAAATTTTCTTCCAGCTACACAATAAAATAATTATTTGACTATAAAGTTCACACTCTTTAAAGTGGATATGAAATACACACCTATCTTAATTTAATTAATACTATTTCACTGGGGTGGTTAGAATTAAGCTTTATCTCTATCTCTATATCATATAAAAGATTATCTATAAATTTAGAATTTAAAGCTTTTTAACACTTTTTACATACATCATGTATAGTAGCTTCTTCATCTTCAAAACTTTTCTAAAGTGTCATGACTAATACTAACAGCCTATGTTAGGAAGTGCATTGAGGTGTCAAATTTAATCGTTGTCATTCCACAAGAAAACGAAAAAGAAAAATTTAGTGTAAATCACTTATCATAGTGTTAGATTGTCTAACACCAAAAAGATAATAATATAGATAAGGTCAGTTGTCCCCAAGTTGTCTCCCAACAAGTCCAATCGTGAGTCCATTCAAATAGTATTTGAACCTTGTTTGCAAGTAATAAAAGTCAGCAATAACAATAAAGTAAAATGGGTTGAGATTATTTAGCAGAAAATATAAAAAAAATAATAAAAAATCAATAAAGGTAACAAGTTGACTCCCAAGTTCATTCACTGTGAATTACTCATTAGTTATCTTAATATTTTCATTTTTCAATTTTCACACAAAGTTGGACTAATCAAACAAACATCAATCAAATTCAATAGAATATTGTCAGTAAAACAAGCATCTACAAATGTATTTAGTATCTCACTTCTCTTCAAATGTTTATTCGTGACATGTTTATCTTCAATCTCTTGAACTAAGTGAACATGAGATTGATTAGAACTAAGTGAACTAACCAAGAACTCTAATTAAAGAAAATAATTGAATTCTCAACAAACGTTCAAAAATCATTCCTTTGACAAAAGTCAGATTTTCAAAAAGACCAATAATAAAGAAGAATCTGTTGTAAAAATTAATGAACAAAACTTTATTAAACAGAACCTTAAAATTTAATTGGAAATCACAAGGGAATCACTAAAATAGTTTAGACTTCCATACAAAACACAAAAATTACAAAGAAAAATAAACAGTCTTGAGTGTGTTGCGGGGCTCTCGAGCCTCCCTTGTTCTTCTTTTAAAGTCTTTATTTATAAGTTTCTTTTCCTCACGAATTTGAATTTAGATTCTATTTTAGATATTGTTTTGGAATTCTCCCTAATATAATTGTTTCATTATTGTCTCAAATATGCAATTTGCATTTTTATTAACTAAGTTTAGCACAATTGAATCTATTGTGAGAGATATTACATAAGATTTGATGAAGTTTTGCTCGAAATCAAGTAAGAATTGTAAAAGATTACCTTTGTGAAAAAATTGAAGAATAATTGTGCAAAAGATTTGATCAAATCTGGAACTCATAGAACTTTGCATATAATTAAAAACAAGCAAAGTGAGAAAATATACTTAAAATCCAAATTTAATCAATAATCTTAATTAAAGTCCAATTAATCTTGATTGGGTAAATCTTATTTAAAACAATAGATTTGTTCTCAACTATAGTTTAAGAAAGCAAAGGATAAACACTCTAAGTGTGAATACAAATGTACTCATAAGACACTTAGCAACATAATGTCCCTTATCTTGACATCTGAAATAGTGGACATCTCTAGCTCTAACCTCTTTGAAAGGCACTTTATATTTAGGCTTTTCTACCTCATTTTCTCTTTATTTTTCTTTCTCTTCATCCCTCTCTCGTGACCCTTCATACCTAGGTTTGGAGGGGTATCCCTCTCTCTTATAGTCCTTCTTAGGGTAAAAGGTGGTAGGGTAGTCTCTCTTTGAGGTAGACTTCCTTTACAGTTGTTCTACCCTCACACAATTGAACCTATTCATTTAGATCATTGTATGGCAACAATTCAACCTTATCCCTAATTTCGTAATTCAGGCCACTTTGGAACCTAACTATAGTAATCCTTGGTCCTTCTCTAATCCCAACCCTTAACATGAGTAACTCCTTATGTTGTCTATATTCTTCTACCCTCATGCTCCCTTATTGGAGTCTATGGAGTTGATCCATCAACTTTGTCTTATAATAGGAGGGCACATGTCTTTTTCCTAAGGGAAACCTTAAGTTAATTCCAATTCTAATATGAGGATTATTATGAATTCTTAGATCCCTAATTAACAAAGTCCACTAGTACATTGCATGCTCCTAAAAGTTTAGAGTTGCCATAAGTACCCTTTTCCCTTGGTCTATTTGGTGTATTCAAAGATCTATTTGACCTTCATCTCCCAATCTAAAGGAAGGTCAATTCTAGGTTCCCAAAGATAATAATTTTGTCTAGGCATATAGTGATGCCTAGGTGGGCGGTGTTGATAGTAATCATTATTGTGATGACTACTATACATCCCCGCTTCACTTTGAGGGTGAGAGTCCTCATAATGTCTTCTTCTCCTAGGTCGGGACTCCTTTCCATATTTGCTCTTATACTAATCTTCTTTTTGAATCATAAATTGAGCAAACATTTCTCTTAACTCTTTATCTCTTTTTCTAGTTTCTTCTTCTCTTTTTCTATTTTTCTTTTAACATTCTTATTTTTAAATAACTTATTTTGTCTCTAAGGCTTGACTCTTCATGTTGGATCACAAACCTCGCATGCACACTAGATTGATGAGTATGATCAGTCATTTTTTATCACTAAAATATTTTCACAAAGAGCTAAAAAAAGATTTTCCCGAAAGTGACACTTGTGAGCCTTTTGGAACACTTCCACAAGTCTAAAATGAAACTATTACAATGTTTTAAATTGCGAGATGAGATTGTACCAATGCCATTTTTCAAAGACACCCAAGAAAAGAAAGGAAAAAAAATTACAAAGCAAATTTATAACAAAATTATACAAAATTATACAAAATTTGTGACAAGAACAAGTTAATAAAGTAAGGTTAGTCATTGATAATTAGTGACAAATTTTGTGTTTGGGATGAAGAATTTAGTCACTGATTCAGTTTTATAGCTTTGATGGTCTTTCTTTATGTATTTTGGGTCCAACAGCTAAAAATCTTCCTCTCAACTGTTTCTACTCCACACAATTCTCTTTTCTTCCTTCCAAAGTCTTCTCAAAAGGTGTATTTCACAAGTTCTTTCACCAATACCTAGAAGGCTAACTTTAGAAGAGGTGAGTTTTTATTAAGAAGCAAAGGTAGAGTTTAAATATTTTTCAAGTAAAGTGAGAATAAAAAAACTAAGAAAAACAAAATTTGAAGAGGAAAACTTCATTTGAAAGATAAGATGATAAGATTAAAAGAAATACAAACAAAAATCAAGGCAAATTTTCAAGGCAAGCACTGAAATGAACCTAAAGAATAAGTCTAGATTATGATGACTTGAAACAAAAATCATGAACCAAAAAATTCAATTAAAAGTGGAAAAAAATAGAAGAAATTACTCAAAGATACTTTGTAAACAATTCAAACTATGTATTCAACTAGAAGTGTGAGTTAATGCACCTAAGAGTATGAAACGTTCTGTGAATTGTTATAATTTTTTTTATTTTACCTTCTTTAGGTCTCAAATTTTGTTCTATTTTTCTCAAATGTTCTTTGTTTTTTTCTTTTCAGATTCAAGAGACCAATGTATAACAACAATGTTAACAAGATCGTAAAATAAAAGAACAATGAAATTTTTAAATCAAAGATGACTAAAACTACTTGACAAAATTGAACGAAATTGATAGGGAAGCATTTAAAAGATAAACAAAATTAACACTTGAATTAAGATAGAATTATAAACGAGATTAGAATGATGAACAGAAAAACAGGGCAAACATTAGATGATCAAAATGAAAGTTCATGAAACAAAATGAATATTAGAAATTGAAATGAAAATGAGTATTATACTTAAATTAGATGAATAGACGTGAAATGCAGTGGATTTATGAATGAAAAATACCCAAGTACAAAGATTAGACCACCTAATAGACAATTGTCTAATGATTGTGCGAGGAGCATAGACCATCTAATGATATAAACAAGTGCTAAACAATAAAACTACAATTAAGTAAAGGAAATATATACAAAAATTCATGAATGTAAATTGTGTAAACTGTAAAACTTGTCACGACCTCGTCGATGACGGACTAACAGCAATCCGAAAAAGTGGAAAAAAATTTAAAAATGGATGAGGATATGGAAATGAGATGGAGTTGCAACCATAGCTTTTTATGAAAAATAACGGAAAACCAAAGAATGGATTCGAGAATCGGTTATGTGCGGGGAATGTATTAACACCCTCACAACGTCTGTCCAAGGATAGTACTTTTAATCAAAATGAATAACAAGCATGATTTTTTTAAAAATAGTAACAAAATGAGCAAAGCAGAAGCATTTAAAAACAATAAATAAAAAGAAAATAAAAATGAGATTTTAAATTAAAGAACTCAACAAGGATTGACCTTGCTTCACTGAATATTCGACTGAGTCCTTTCTCCAAAAATAAGGTTAACTTTGAGTCACTTATTTATAGTAGAGATTCAACTTTGATTTCTTTCTCTAATTGTAATTACATTGAGTCATATTTTTTTTGTGAAGATACGACTTTGAGTCTTTTCTTCACTGCAGATACAACTTTGGGTTCTTTCTCCAAACATGAGGTAGATTTTGAGTTCCCATTTTTTATTATAGATTCGACTTTGAGTTCTTTCTCTAATAGGGATTCGACTTTGAGTCATTTCCCGAGTCATGTTCACTGGAATCTTAAGAGGGTCATGAAACCATCATTTCAATATTTGATTTGTTTCTGCCTTAAATGCATGTTTGAATGCATGATATCCATGATTTGCTTTTGTTTTGTACGCATATATGAATGCATGCGAATTTGAGAATTTTCAATTTTGCTTTTAAATACATGTATGAGAATTTTTTATTTTGCTTTTGTTTTGAATGCATGTATAAATGCTTGAGAATTTTGAATTTTGATTTGAATGCATGCATCAATGCATGATAATTTTGTATTTTTTAATTTTTGATTTGAATGGATGTATGAATGCATGAGAATTTTTGCATGAAAATGCCTGACAATTTTGATTTTTTTTTCATTGGGGAATGAATGTATTAATGTATGAGATTTTATTTTTGATTATTTAAAAATGCTCGTATGAATGCATGAGATCTTTTGATTTTGCTTTTGTCTTGAATGCATGCATGAATGCGTGGGAATTTTTTACTTTATTTTTGAATGCATGAGAACTTTGAATTTTGCTTTTAATGCATGTATGAATCCATGAGAATTTATCAATTTTTTCAATGCAATATGTTCATTCTTTTTTCATTTTTTGAGACAAACTTTAAATCATTTGTCTTTTGTCTCTCATCAATTTTTCTGAACCAAATGTTTCTATGCAATTATTGAATCTATTGGGATTGAATTTTGCATTTGATTTTGTTATTTTGAAAAAGATATTCACAAATCTTAATGTATGACACAAAAAATTTGAATGTTATCAATTCTAACATTTTGATGCATACGCGTTAAAATGGGTCGATGAACAAAAATATGAAAAAGAATGTTAAACTCCAAATTGGCAATGGAAGTGTCCCAATTTTTAATATGGAGTATGGGTGCAACTTTTATTTTGAATCTTTTTTATTCTTTGAGAGTTGGACATGAATGCAACAGAGTTGTCTCAGTTTTGAAATATGAGAAATTGGATTCAAAGAGGTGGCTTATAAACATTTAATGAAAATTAGGAAAGTGCAACTCCTATTGAGAAAATTGAACTTCCAAGAGGGATTGAAATTTAGATTGAACCAAACAAAAAGTGCCTCAGTTTTTGAATTTTTGGGGCAACAAAAAGATTTGAATAAATAATGACTCAATTTTGGATAAGGGAGAAATATGAAAGGAACTCATGAGAAATAATTGACCCAGTATTGACTTTGTCAATGTTATTTTCACTTTGAGTTTTAAATTTGGTATCACTTTTTACCAGAGGTATTCTGATTTTTCTTTTTTTTTTCTTTTTCTTTCTTTTTTCTTTCATTTTCATCTTTTTCTTTTTTTCCTTTTTGACACATGTTTTCAGTCATATCCCTCTATTGCAAGACTATTCTAAATGAAAATCATTGACAATCAATATGGACTTTATTGACCTTGTAACATGGCCAGGGGGTTAAAGGTTATTATTTTGGAATAAGGATCATCAATTAATGGTTTGAAAAACAACCAAGGCTTTCTTGTGAGTTTCTTCAACATTTTTCCTTTCTTTTTTTTTTATTTTTTTCATATTTTTTCATCACTTTGTGAGAGTAGATTTATCATCTTTTTGATTTGATGATACACTTTTGCTTTTCGAATTTATTCTTTTTGATTTTGATTTGGGAGTTTTTTTATATACTCCTTCTTTTATGAATCTCTTCTTAAGAAACTCTTGTTGTGTACGCTTGAACTGACTTCTACTTAATGATCCTTGTTCAGTGTGAATATTTTTGAAAGAAAAATTTTGTATTAGGCTCAGAGAAAGGTGCAATGGATATTTTCATGATTTTTTACTTTGGGATGAGAAAAATGGTCATATAACATTTTGGATCTTGATTGCTTTGATTTTCAAGAAGATTAGCTTTTGTAACAGAGTTCAATGACTCTCAACACTTGTCAATTTTTTTTCTTTATATTTTTTTTATATGTCCTAACTTTTACTTAGACCATCCTTGGCGGGTTTTCAGTCTAAGAGACTTTTCATTCTTTATTTTATTTTTATTTTTTATTTTAATTTTATGAATGCCTCTAATAAATGAATTTTTGAAATTGAGACAAGAAGATTTTTTTGACAATTTCAACCACTTGGGTAAACTTTTTTCTTTAGATAGGCTTAAAGAAGACTAAAAGGGTTTTTATCCAAAAATATGCATTCAATATATTATATTTGGAAAAGAATTCATTTTGATTTTTTATGTCAGGCTTAAAGATATTTTTTCATTTTTTCAAAATTTTCTGATAAATCCAATGATTTCATAAACAATTGATTTATAATTTTATTTTTCTTTTTTATTTGTTTTTACCTTTTTTATTTTTGTTTATTCCATAAAATTCTTTTAGAATTCTCGAGATTCTAAATTATAACCCACAATATATTTTCTTAGCAACACAAGATATAAATAGGAAAAATATTTTCTGAAAATTTCTTTTTATTGAATATTGTAGCACAATGACAATGATAATGTCAATGGGATATTACATTTTTTTTGCATCAAAAGGTTATGTTTATAACTTCCCAATTATCAATTTGCTCATTAGGAAAACAAGGGTATACAAATTCATGACTTGAATCTTCATGAATTTTCAACAGTCTCCACTTGATCAACATTTATCCACCTAACACTGTAAAAGCTTTGATTCAAGTGCCAAAAAGTGATTTCTTTCAATTTTGGTTCTTTGCCTTCCGCCTTAGCTCGACTTCTTCCAATTCTTTCTTCAGTTATTCTCCTTCGATCAGCTCTAGTAGGCTTGTATCCAAGATCGAATCGGCTTTATTTTCAACTATTTCCAAAGGCATCACAAAATCTTTATCATCTTTGCCTAAGCGCTTGCCATATTTGCACCCTTCTCTCATCATAGTTTTAGCTATCATCAATGATGCATTCAACAGATTTAGATCTACTATGAAAGGATCAACATAAGCTTTGCTAACAATTTCCAAAGCTTGGAATGAAGTTTATAGAGCTTTTTCGGCAACTTCAATGTATGGGGTAGAAGATGGCCCAAATACTACTAAGTCTTCCTATCCAAAAACTATAATCAACTTATCATCAATTATAAACTTCAGTTTCTAATGCAAAGTGCATGACACAACTTCAGTCGTATGAATCCATGGTCTTCCAAGCAAACAACTGTATGCTGAAAATATATCCATTACTTAAAATGTGATTTGGAAAACACACGGTCCAACTTATACTAGTAATTCAACTTCCCCTAATACTTCTCTCTTACTTCCATCAAAAGCTCTTACTGCCATGTTACTGGGATGTAAATGAATTTCATTACCAGGATTCAAGGTATCTTTTGGCATCATGTTTAAAGATGAACCATTATCAACCAGAACACATGATATAAAATGATCCATGAATTTGATAGAAATATAAATAGCTTTATTATGACCTCTGCCTTCAGAAGGTATTTCATCTTCAGTACAAGTGAGATAATTATTAGCAGTGATATGACTAACAATTCCCTCAAATTTCTCTAAAAAGATATCATTTTCCACACGAGCTCCACTTAGAATCTTCATTAATAATTTTCGATGAGAAGGGGAATGCGTCAATAGCTCCATCAAGGATACCCTTGCAAGCATGCGATTCAGTTGATCTATAAGCTTGTATTCACTCTGCTGAATAAATCTAAAAAATTCACATGCTTCTTCATTGGTTATCTCTTTCATTTCTTTTTTTTCCTCGTCTTCAACAATGTTTTGCACAACTTTTCCTTTTAGAAATGCTTTCTCCTTCTCCATAGCAATTTCTTCTCTAATCTGCTCACAACTTTTCTCACCTTTTAAGTCAGGAGGAGTAAAAAGGCGTCCGCTTCTAGTCATACCCCCAATTCCAAAAATATAATCAATTGCCACTTTGCCTTGATCAGTTGATTCCTCTTTTGGTTCACCTTGAATGATGCTAAGATCAAACTTCCAAGGAATAACTTTGTTATTCTTATATGAAAAATATGATGGTATTTGAATCACCAATGGTTGCGACTTTGAAGGCATGTGGATAGCAGCAACTTTTGAAAATTGTATGACAACTGGCATAGGTAGGGGTATGCTCTTTTGATCTTCCATGATTGCTTTACCCTTGTCTTCCATTATGAGTTATTAATTTGAATTCTACAAGATGTTAGAGAATATTGTAATTACATTTCTTTTATCATTATTTTATCAAATGCAAATGTGAATTAATTAATTTAAAATAGTAAATTGAAAACTTGTGCGAATATTTCATGGAAATCAACAAACAGTCTGAATTTTATTGAGAACTAAGAATGGTTTGTCATCAGATACAAAGAAAGAATCATCCTTTTCGGGCACGAGATATCATATTTTTCATCTCTCCTGACAGCCCTTTACAACGCTCAAATAAAATCTCAACTTCTTTAGGAGTTTTACAAAACATCAAAGATATCTCAGCTTCATTCACCATCTCAAGGATTCCTTCTATTGCTCCATTAGCTACAACAACTAACTAAGAGAAGCTCACTTTCCAAGATATGACAATTCTTTCCATCTCTGCTATAAGTTCCTCTAGTTGGGCTATAGTCGCCTGATGGTTTTCTTCACTATCCAGCTTCTGTCAATGTTCCTCTTCAATGTTCCTCTTCAAGTCACCAAAAACTAATTTGATGATTATGTTGGTTATAATTAGCAACCATTTTATTTAATAGCTAAAAATTGGTCTCCAAATAGTGTTTTTCTTGTAGTGGATATCCACAAGACAAGTCGTCGTGATATAAAATTTAGATTTAAGTATAGGTTAAATGGATTAATTTTGATTTTAGTTCCCAAAGGTTTTTATTTAGTTTTAAATAAAATAGAATATACAACTTTAATTCCTAAATATTAAATTTGGGATTAGAAATCGTTTTATTTTAAATCTAAAAGCTTAAAGTTTAAAATTTAAATTCTACAAGCCTAATACAATAAAACTCATTTTAGTCTCACAAACTTTTTAAGGAGTAGAATCACGTTTTGATTTTCATTTTTAAAGACTAAAAACGTTAAAATTTTGAGGACTAAAATAGAAATCATTTCAAATTTTAGGGATTGAGACATAATTAAACCTAAAATTTATAAATAAGATTAATTTAAATATATTTTCATTTCATTAAATGAAAACGATATTTTTATTTTTATGTGACTGTCGTATTAATTAACGTAGAAACTTGCACTATCTCATTCATAAATACCTTGATTTGATAAGTACAAGAAAATTGTAACCAAAACTATAATTATTTCTTTATTAATTTTGAAAAGCAATGACATGCACGTATTATTGCACTATTATATAGAGTTAGATAATGAACTGTTTGACTTATGTTACTTCATGGAATGATATTTTGTACCTCTTTGTATAATTTATTTTTATAAATTTCTTTTCCAGCACGTAACCCATAATAGGGTTACCATGCACCAAACGCACTTATTGTTTGTTTTCTTCTCAACTGGCTGGTTGCGTTGGTACTTGTTGTGACAAAGTCAATAGTCTCATGGATTTTCCTTTCTTTTATATATATATATATATATATATATTTTAAGTGGACAAAGGGATACCTATTATATTATAAGGGTACTAAAGGAATTACAATTAGAATGCATTATTGTTTGTTGTTCGAATTTGTAAAATAATCTTATGAATTTTACAATGAAACATTTTCGACAAAAATGGAATTGATGGTTCTTAAATAATTTTGAAGCGCTTTCAAATTCGTTTTCAAGATCAAGAAAAATATTGTGAATTTGGTTTTTAATTTTAAAAGCATAATCTTAGTATTTTTATAGTACTTATTCTTTTCAAATTTGCTTTAAAAATAATTTTAAAACATTATAATTAATTATGTTAAAGTATAATGATGATTTTTTTGTGTATATTTATACATTCACAAATAAATATTATAAATAAAATATTTAATTATTTTAAGTAGTAATTGATTATTTTAGGTTTGGTTTAGATAGAAACTTTATATATAATTGATTATCACCTCAAATAATTGATTAGGTTAAGTTTTTATATTTAAAAAGAATAATATAATTGATTATTTTTTAAATATAATTGATTAGATAAGTTCTTTGCTATTCATATATAAAATGGTTTCTTTATAATTTTGAAGTTAACAATTTTAAATCTTTTATAAACATTCTTATGAATAATTCCCCAAAAACGTGAAAAGAAAAAAGAATTCTTTTCATAAGTTTAATTCAATCCCTCTTAAACTCAATTCTTAGAACTAACATTCTTTCTTTTTAAACCATGTTCAATTTAACCTACCCTTTAATAATCACATCGTGAATCCTTTTTTAGTCCAATTCCTCATTTCTTTAATTTTGAAGCTCAATACAAGCCAATGAAGTGAAAATTGATAAAAAAAAAAAAAAAAACTTGAATTGTCGAGTTTAAGGTAGAATTGGAATTATTTTGGTAGTTAACATTGCATATAAGTGTGTGGTTTGGAACCAATTTTGATAATGTGCATCAGGCTAAATCTGCTTAGTGAATTCTAATTGCACTAAGCGAAATTATGAAAAAAAATCAAAAATAAAGAAGATAAATTCGCATGACCACCTAATCACACTACATTTACTCAACAAATGAGTGGCAGAGAATGAAAAGTTATGAAAAAAAGAATAATAAAAAAATGAAGAAAAGATAAAGTAAAAAGTAATTTACTTAGCTTTAGCTTTTTGATAAATATTGATTTTTCATTATTTAAATGAATTAATTGATAAATAGGTACATGTAATTAAACATTGTTTGCAGTTGTTAGCTAAATAAGAAGTTTTATACAATTTTTGACTTTGTCTCACTTTATCCAATTTTGTTCATTTTATACTGATAATATTTAATTTTGTTCATTTGTTCATTTTAAGAGAATAAAAAATTATTCTCTCACAGAATGCCTAACTAAACAGTAAGAGCTGACTTGAGTAATTTGATACGTAAAAGATACGTAAGTCTCAATATTAAAAACTATTAAAAAGATATGACGTACTCAATGAATAATATGAATAATATGGTTCTTAAAAAAGAAAATAATAAACAGTATTTCCAATAATAATAAGAGTTTCTATACTCTATGATATACTATAAGTTTACTAAATTTTATAATAACTATTTTATAATTATATTAATGATTTTTTTTTGTTAGTGGACAGTTGACAGGATAATTTGTTTACACCATTAATACGTAAATTAACTCTAAAAAAATAAATTTTAGATATTTAAAGAAGTTTAATTTGATTTTTCTTTTTCTTTTACAATGGTGAAATTAGTCCTCTCTTTATTATACTAGTGGGCATAAGAGGAGCGGAAGAAGGAGAGAATCAAAATCAATCACTTTCATAGTTTAAATATCGAGTATCTAACCGTTACTTTAATCATGATCGAGTTTTTATTATCACCTTGTACATGTCTATAATCTTATATATTATTGATAATAAAAATATATTTTCTATTGTTATGTTAATAAAAATTAGTTTGAGAAATATTGTTAAATATAAGAGGTATACTAAAAGTTGAGATAAGTGTCTCAAGATAAACATTATAATATATATATATATATATATATATATATATAT
>Ga0209489_102991_pt1 | contig 33559 bp, 13 predicted proteins | sample SiratrowhiteBW_FD_187527 | JGI IMG/M metagenome (GOLD analysis project Ga0209489, IMG submission 187527) | Root nodule microbial communities of legume samples collected from California, USA - Siratro white BW (SPAdes) (version 2) | ecosystem: Host-associated > Plants > Roots > Nodule | place...
ATATATATATATATATATATATATATATATATATATATATATATATATATATATATATATATATATATATATATTAAGTTGCTTCTTGAATATAGTTTGGTAGCTTATTTGCACAAAAGTTTTTATCTCTTTGATACCATTCTCTTTAAATTTTCTCTAAAATAAATAGATTAAAATTTTATCGATTTTTAGATTCAGAGGAAAACATGAAGCTAACTAAGGAAAGAAAAATTCTACCCCGATTAGATTTGTGAATGAATAAGTTTAATTAGATTTGTGAATGAATAAGTTTAAGTGTATTTAATTTTAGAAAATTCTTTAGAAATAATTTATATTTTTTAAGAATTTTTCTAATTAGATTTTGTTTGTAGAGAAATGTTACTTAAGATTATGAGATAAGGGAAACTAAGATTAATTATAATATTCTTGTTTGAGAGAAGAAGACAATAGAATTCATGTTAAAAAATTGACTATTCAAAGATAATGACTTGTATGGTATGTAATTTTCGTAATGATTGTAATGTGTTATATTTGTTTGAAATCTTATTTTTGTATTTAAATAATAATGTAACTGTTTGTTGATTATATAAAGAGAAAAAACTTGCTTGTTAGGATTAAAATGGAAGTGTCTTCTATGGGAAGGTTTGTCTCAAACCTAGTTTCAATCTAGCAAAAGTATGACAGTTACAAAATGTCTCAAAGCATTTTCATTTTCGCTAAAGCGAAAGTGTGACAGTTATGATGTGATTTAATGTGATGTAATTTCTGCTCAATTGAAAATTTTTTGTTTAAGTAAAAAATGTTTTAATTTTTTCTTTTTTAGCTCAATTGAAAATGTTTATCTCAATAAAAATAACATTTTCACTCAAGCAGAATTGTAATTGAAACAAAATAGCCTAGTAGAAAGAGAATTGATTTGGACAAATTTTTGCTCAAATGACCAAATTGTCGCTCAAGTGAAAATCGATCGGAATTGTTGGATGTTTTTTAACTTTTATAAATGTAAAGTTGAAATATGGTTAGATAGTTATGTGATTTTACTTCGACATATGTGATGTGAAGTCGAGTAGAGTCGAGAATTGGTGTCCATAATATACTAATTGTGTGAGACCAAGTAAATACAAAGGTTAATCTCTATAATCCACTAAGATGTGTGGTAAATTTTTGATATCTGGGTATGTACAACTTGAGCTATTCTATAACAAATTCAATGAGATTTTAGGTTATATTAGTAGCTTCAGTCATATAGTCTAGGATACTGATTAAGAGTCAATGGAGAAATATCGAGACATGCCTTAAGGCTACGGTGTGGTAGATCACATTGGGATATAATACAGTTGATCAGAAGTACTGACAAAGTAATTCACTATATATGATCTACAAGTGTTATTTTATAAATAAAGACATATTAGTGGTGTTTATAAAAAAATGTTTTGATTAGATATTATTTATTATGTATGATATGATAAATATACATGAAAAGAAAGAAAGTGTAATATTACTTAATAATATTATTTGTGTTGTTATTTTTAAATTGTTAGTTTACTGTATATTTTATTGATTATTTCATATTATGTGTTCGTAACCATATGCTTTAACATGTAAGAGGAGTGGTTTTTAATCCTAAAAATGAATTAAAAGAGTAAATAATGATATATATATATATTAATCACGTACTAGAATCTCCTTTTACTAGAAATGTTTTTAGACTTGATACAATCTATGTTAATTTTATCATTCAAAGCAAGTTAATACTATACATTGAATTGATCGTCATAATGATAACGATGCTAGGTTGTTATAGAAGGTCTTTCTTATAAAAGATACATATACTATAATTTATAAATCATAACATGTTACACGTTTTCTGTTTACTTTAATTTCTTATTCTCATACAAAGTAATACAATCTTTCTGTTAACTCGGCGTATTTCAATTTGGAATTAAGGACTATTTTTGAAATATTTTTTTTCTTATATTTTAAGTTAGGAAATCTTGAATAGATTTTTTTTTTTTTTTATCTTTGTAGTACTTTTATGATCCTTACAGTGTTATATATTTTTAAAAGATAAATATTCAGTTTACTCTAATAATAAAAAATTTAACTTATATTTTTTTATTTAATTATATTTCAGATAAATTTTACTTATAAATTTGTTTAGGTGTATTTAATAATTTGTGTTTTACTTTGGAAATTTGAAAAAACTGAGTATATCATGTAAGATTTATCAAATAACAAATTTATCAAAAATTTAATTTTTTCAAATAATAAATTTGTTAAGAAAACACCATTATTAACCTATGGAAGAATAAATTTAATTTTCCTTTTAATGCTGGGAATGAGTTTCCTTGGTTGGTTGGTAATAGGTCTTTATTATTGTGTGGTCCACAGAGCAATGAAAACTCTGAATTCTGAACCATAAACCAAAAGATGAATGGAAGGATACGAACAAAACATTGAAAGATCACAAAATGTATTCTGTCTCATGATTAAATATACTTAAAAATATTGTTTATTATTTATTAATATTATATATTTACAAATATAATTTTATATTTTATTGTATTATGTTTATAACAGACTTTTTTTATTTACTTATAGTAAATAATAAATTTTCAATATCTAATATTTTCCTCTAATTATTATATTTGTAATAATTTTACTTTTACAAGATACTCAAATTTAATAATAAAAATAATAAAAAAATTATTTAGTTTTATAAATTTATGTGACCAGCTTGTAACCTGCAATTTTGTGAATAAGAAAAACCGGCACATTATCACAATGTGATTAGCTTATTAGGTGAAACAAATATAAAATAAAATGGATGATAAGATGAAAATTATTGACAATAATGTATAACAGAAAAATTTGTGCTATTATTGGACTCGTTCCACGTAGGAACCTACGCTCAAAATTAAAACTGTGGTAATGAAAAACGTGACAAGTTTATGTGAAAGACCTTCTAACCTAATACTGAAATTTTGACTCTAAAGAAAACATTATCTATTTGAAAATTATTGAATGATATAATAATTCTAGTATCCTCTAATCTCTTTATTTATTAATAATATTGGTTCAACATGTCATCAAGTTATAAACTGGTTATATTAATTATTCTTAATCAGTTGTACAGACTATATTATTTTTATATTATTCGATTTGAGAATTTATATAAAAATTATTAGTAAATTGCAGATTCATATACATGTCTTAATACAAGAAAGTTATATCAATCCAAAATCTAAGTTTTGATCTAAATTATTATCCAATGAACATTTTGACCAGAATACATTAACATGCAAAACCTCTTAATCAGTTTTAAGATTCGTGGAATCATATGAAAGGCATCAAACATACCAATTTCAATGTTCTCTGCAAAGTAGTTTTAAATTTTTAAATATTATGACAATTGAAAATCACTTTACATCATTAAAAAAAAAAAATCAGATTGAACCAAAATTAAGAATAAAATAATTTCATTAAAAAAAACAAGGCATTGAAAAAAATAGCATAGAGGAGTGCAATTAAGCCATAGTTTAATCAGAATTCAAGGTATCACTTCAATATATATCATTATAATCAATTTATACAGAGAACTACATTTAACCTAAACATTCTATGATGCAGTTACAATGAAATTATATGATCCATCCATCCATTTATTAATGAAGGATTCAACTCTAAGTTCAAGAGAAACTCGAGACAATCTTTGCAGCAATAAGAATTGCATGTAAGTCTCTCTTTTGTCCATAGAGAAAAGAATTTCAACTTCACTCTGATTTGGATGAGCCATTAAGCTCAGGGTCAGTTTGGTAGTACACAACATCTCCTGTGTCACGAACAAAATGGTCAGTCTTCAAGCTCCTTATTAACTCCCCAATAAGGTGAAAAGGAAGAGGAGCTGATTTCTTTGGCTCTCTATAGTATTTTCCAAACACTGGCTTAGCAGCCTCAGTCTGCAACACAACAAAAAACAACATTCAAACTCAACATCTTAAGAAAATCACTATACATTCTTTGAACAAAGGTAGAGAGACACTCACAGCCTCAACTAAGTGATAGTGTGGAATTTGAGGAAATAGGTGATGAATGACATGAGTTCCAATGTCATGGTGAATGTTATTGAGCCATCCATAATCACGATCAAGTGTAGTTAGACCACCCCTGAGGTAGCTCCATTCCTGTTCAACATGAAGGAGGAAAAACATTATATAAGAATTAAGATCATAAGCATCACAAAAATATGCCAATACTCAAGTAGACCAGTCCTTTTCATAGTAAAGAAAGACTGAACAGAATAAAGGTACCTTTCCACGATACCAAGGTAATTTGTCTTCATGGCCATGATGGTGCAAATAAGTCACCAAATCCAACCACATAACGAATAGCTACAGAACCAAGAAAAGTCAAATGAGAACTTCATTCATTCTTGACTCAAAAACAATAGAAATGATGGAAAGGGGGAAGAAAATCACCATATAGGGAACACCATAAAGCTTAAGCAGTTGAATTGGACCCATTACAAACCCCAATCCAACAAGCAATCCCAACATAGCAGCCCAACAAGCTGTGGAAGTAATGACATCTTTTTTTTCATTTGGAAGGAACAAATCACTGCTAGGGTCAAAGTGAGAACCGGTCTTCCCAGGACTCCTACTCCACTGGATTCAAACATTAACAGCCACCATGTCAATTCTTCTATCAAGACTTAAAGAATAATTAATGTTAAAATTATGGTCAAACCATGTAGGCACATCAACTTACAAGGTACACAGGATATGCAAGCAGTGGAAAAGGGGCAGTGAATCTTAACATACGTGTTACAGTGTCCAAGCTCCTGAACACTCTTTCAGACAACTGCATGATTATCAATACACCTCCCATGTCAGAAATTTTTATCACTTAGGGAAAAATAACTTGGAGCCAAATGGTATCTCTAAAAACAAGAACAGAGAGGGTATCATCTCACCGGTTGCCAAGATTCATCATTTTCAACATGGCCATGATTTTGGTGATGAGTCCTATGACTTATTCTCCTGTATAAAATAACAGTTTCAAACATAAATTTAAAGCTATAAGTAAATAAAAAATAGTATAAATATGTTTATATCCCTCAAAATTCAGTTTTTTTTTTTTCTATACCAAAATTTAATGCTTTTATTCTCCCTGTATATTTATCAAAAGTAACGTGCTTTGAGCCCCTGGTAGACTAAAAACGTGTTTTTGTGGAATGCTGAGACTAAAAACGTACAAATTTTTTATAAGAACTAAAACCAAATTTACAGATATTTGAAAGATATAAACTATTTAACTCTAAAATTTAAAAGGGCTATTCCATGAGAAGCATCAACGTACCATCCGTGATATGGTACTAGAATTGAAGAATGTAGCAGATGCCCAACAACACTGTTCAATTTGGGGTTGCTTGAAAAGCTTCCATGACCACTGAAACCCCAAAACAATAAGTAAACTCATCAAGTCAAAATTATGGAACCCAATTCAGCACCCCAAAATAAAGCTTCATCCAAATTAGAAAAAAAAAAATGAAGAAAAGACAAATAGTTATTACCAGTCATGACCAAGAACAAACAGAGCCCAGAACATTGTGCCTTGAGCAGCCCAATAGAGAGGCCAAACCAACCAATTATTGAGATAAGCAGCAGCAGCAGCCAATCCTACGACAACAATGACATCCCTCACCACATAGCTCATGGACTTCCAAGGGTCCTTCACCCAGCAATGCTTTGGAATAGCAGCCCTAATATCAGCCAAGTTGAATGGTGGTGGAGCACCAGGGTCAAATTCTGGAAGCTTCTCATGATCAACCCCATTAGTCCCATTCATTCCATCAACAACATTATTTTGCTCCCCTTCAGTGGAAGAGACCCTCAAAGGGGCACTCACTTTCAACCCCCAATTTCTCTCCCTAAGGTTACATCTCAAAGGTTGAAACTTAAGATCACCCACACTCTTGTTTGTGTCCAAAAATTCAACCTTTAAGGAGCTGCACAAAACCGCCCCAGTTCTAGGCCTAGGAAACACTGGAGCAAGAGGCTTCATGCCACATTCTGATAAAACCCAAGAAGTCGCCATAGGACTCAAAAGCTTCAAAAAAAAGTTTACAGGGTCAGGTTCCTGGATTCTACAGGAACCAAAATAGAAAAATCCCCGGACAGACGAGAGACAAAGAAGAACACGAAAGATGAGAACCAGAAGGAGAAGAGAAAAATTGCCAGAAGAAGCAAAATTTCTACTCCTAAAATACTAAAATATTTGGTCATAAAATACTCCAAAAAAACAACTTGCTTGCAAAATTGAATACTATCAACAAACAATTGGGTGGTAGCTTGTGTTTCAACCTCCAACAACAACCACAGGAATTTGAACCCTTTGTTTCTCTAAGGTCCTCAAGCTTTGTTCTGAGGCTTAGAAGAATAAAGGGCCAAAAGGGTGTTGAAAGGAGGCTAAAAGACCGTATCTTAGTTGCTGGGTGATGATTCTGAGAATGAGAGGTGCAACTTAAATATAAGAGGGTGAAGCAGAAAAGGGGTTTATGGATTTTTCAGGGGCAATTTGGTCATTTGGGAATTTTTTATGTGTTGACACCAACCCAATCCGTGTTTACTTTTACCATAATAACGATTCCCATAAAGTATTGGGTTTCATTCTTGCCGTGTATTTGACCTATTATGATGGAGGATCATATTTTATTTCCCTAGGTTTTTTATTATTGTTTAACAGGGAAACATATATTTTAAAAAAATATATAAAAAGCAATGAAATAAATAATAGTATACAAGTATATTTTATTTTAGAGGACAATAAAATATAAGAATAATAACAAACTTTTCACGCAATTGAATTGGATAAGTAAGAAAAAAAAAAGTCTAGGATAAGTATTGCATTATATTATAATTCATAGTTAGTTGCTCCGTTATCTTATTCTTTATCTTGTTGGTGTATTTCTTCTTTTGAACGATTGAAAAATAATAAGAAAAAAATAGAATATATATAATATTATGCAAAAAAAAATATATGTATTCTATTTTTTTAATCTGCATACTATATTATATTTTTATATGGAAAAAATTCGACAAGTAAATTTAAACTCTATCATTGATTGAAATATAAAACTAAATAATTATTCTTAAATTATTTTTAAATATTTTTTTCATAACTATAACATAATTTCGTAAGTATCGTGAATCTTAGAATATTAACTACATAAATAAAATATAATTTTCTATATTTTAGTTAAATTATAATTTTTTAATTGGTAACAGAATTTAAAAATCATTTTGTATTCTGTTATTTGTTATAACTATCCTATTATTATTTGATACAGTATCCGTTATACACAATATGTTCATAGCTTATGTCATTACATTATGTTTATATTATTTTATATTTTAATCATTAAAGAATACATTAATGTATTATTTATTATTTACCAAACCAAAAAAATTATATAATTAAAGATTTTTGGTGAAAGAAAATGCTGATATATGAGGCATTTAGATTAATTTTTGTACGAATGGAAAAATTAAACCAAATATTTAATTTGATTCTTGTAAAAAAATACAAATGAAAATAAATTATAATAGAGTAGAGTAAATACATGTTTGTTGAAGTGAAATTGAAGGGTGGAAGAGAAGTTGGATTAGCGAAGTTTAATAAGGTGATTGGTAATAATTTGAGATGAAAAAAATAAAAAATGTTTGTTTTTTGTGATTTGATGGCACAAAGAGAAAAGGTGACTCCATTGGGAATGAGAAGTAGTTTTCTTTGGTTCATGGGTCGGTGGTGTATTATTATATTCGTGTATCAATGTGAAACCTAATTTTGTGACACAAACATCCATGTGCCACACGTGACATTATCGTGATTGTTAAAACTTTTATTATTTTCATTTCATAAACTTGGTCGGAAATAAAACATATTTCATTTGTTTACACTATTTTTATTTGCATTTCATAAATATTGGTCGGAACCAAAACATATGACTGAAATGGAGTTTGTGCTAACCTTATCACAGAATCTATATTAGCATAATTGCAAAATTCTTATCCAAAATAAGACACTTATAGGATTTATGTTATCATATAGTGTATTTAATATGTTGCTACTTTTGAAGTTTAAAATTATATTATAGTTTTAGGTATTTAAAGTATTTTTCGCTTTGAAAACTCAAAATTGTATTATAGTTTGATCTTCAAAAAACGTTTAAAAAAATTAAAATATATTTAAATTACTCGATTATATAATGTGCAACTATTAAACATAGCAGACATAAATTACAAAATATTTAGAAGATTTATTAAGAAAATATAGAAAAATATTTAGTATATCAATAAATAAATTAATTTCTATTTTAGTAACTCAAAATTTAATAAAATGAAGATATTTATTCATTAATTGGTGAGTCTGTATAAAATTAGTTTTATTTGTATTTTATTTTTTTAGAAAATGGAACTTTTTAGTGAAAAATTTGCATTTATCTATTAACTAAAGTTTATAAAAAGATTATAATTCTGATGCCATTTGTATTTGTATTTTATATTCTGAATTGAATCCCATTTCCTAATTCTGATGTCATTGTTAGTTTCGGATTGAACCAATCTAAAAGAAAAAAAAAACAAAAGAGTCATATATTTCGAATTCGGTCATATCCAGAAGTTAAAAAAAAAAAAAAAAAAAACATTATGGATTAAGCCAATCTAAAAGATAAAAAGAAAAAATAGTCACACATTCTTAAGCGCACTTAGAATAAATATAAGGTAAACATTATATTAAAACGAAGGCACAATTTTATCTTTTTCCACATTATGAAGAAGGTACAAAAAGAAATCAGGGAAGGACTTGAGGCAAAATTCTTCATGTTGTGTTGTCACAGTTACAATTCATTACTGGTCACTGTTATAAATCACATTCACTGCATTAAAGCCCAGTGAACAATAATAATTTCATTCTAATGATAATATTCATGATAAGAGAACTTAATAGAATTTAAAATAAATTTTATTTTATAATTTAAAATGAAATTCGATATAATTAAATTTTCAAACAATATATTCAATAAAAAAATTAAATTTAAAATTTATTAAAATATATAAAATCTGTTCTGATATTTATATAATTATATAAAGGAGATACACTTTTTTAATTATTTCTAATGTTATTTTTTATTCGATAATTTTATCCTTTAATAAAAGAAAATAAATATATTTTCTTACTCACTTTTTGTTGTAATTTTTAATTAAATAATTATATATTTAAAAAAATAACTTTCTTCTTTAATAAAATTGAGTGTATAGTTACTCTCCCAGATATAAATGTCTAGCTTCTCCCCTTAAAATAACTACCACATACTCTATTTAGTTTTTACTATTTCAGAATTATATAAATTTTAAAAATTTATTATCACATTTAATTAATATGGATACACAATTATGAAAACACATGTAAGGCAGTAAAAATAACTATGTAAAAGAATAAGAGAAAAAAATTAAAATCCGAGATAATTATGGAGAGAAAAATTGAGAATCTCACACTCCATAAATATTTATATAATATATAATGTAATGTATATATGTGTGTGTCGGTTTACTTGAGGATGTGTTTTTTTATTATATTTTTTATGTTATATTATTTCGAATTTTGTTTTAAAATAAGGTTTTGATTATTTCCATAATAATGGTATTTTGTGTTGTTAATAATAAAATTATTTGTAAAAATTATTTAAATAAAATACAGATAAATCAAATTTCTTCCGGAGGTTAATATTAACTTTGTTGAAGAAAGTCAAACATAAAAATTTATGTCTTGGGATTCATCACGGGAATATAACGTTGTAATATTTTGTTGTGAACTTTAAAAAATAAACTAAAACTAGAATTTCCTAAAATCATGTTTTGTATATTGAATAAAAAATTTTCATAAATATTTCTTTATGTTATTTTAAAGTTACCAACTACATTATTGCTAATCTTACTAAAATTTTCTATTCAATAACTAAATACCTTCAACAAAAATTAGCATTTTTTTAGTTTTTAATTAATTTTTCAGTTATTCTCTCAAAGCAGACCGATTATGCAATCATTCTTAATTGTAAAAAATTAAGATGAATAACACAATGACGAAGTTAAGGTTTGGATCAAAATCCAGTTATTTTAATTTCCATAATTTTCGAAATCAATTCATAATTTTTTATGAATGGTTGTTAGCAGTGACACTAAAACGGTTAAAGAATATTTGGTCAAATTTTACTTTTAGGAGAAAAATAAAATAAAAAAATTGCTTATAAACTAAAATTAATTTACGTATAAATTAAAGATAAAAGCTTTAAAAAATTATATAAACAAAATTACGAATTAATTTAGGTATAACTAATTTTAGCTTATAAATAAATATAATTTTTTCAGAAATATTTATGAAATAAATTATTCGTATATATTTTTAATAAAAAAAGTTTGCATCGAGTCTTTCTTATGAATTAGCATGTTACATATTTCATAAAAATATTTCAAAAATGCAACTTTTTTTCTCGTTATATTCTTTATATCTATCACTATTACAAAATATATGAAATTGATATGATTCAAATATCTCACTCAAATTGTGAAAACAAATAAAGACATAATTGTGGTAGTTATAAAGAATCACTAACTACTATTTGGCTTGCTTTTTATAGCAAACTCTGCAGATGTTGTGTGTTTTCCTTTTGCTAATTCTATGCCACAAATGAAACAAAAACAATGCCAGCAGCCACAAATATATACAAGAAAATAAATATACATTTTTTTTTTCTATATTTGCCACCATTTCCTTCTCTCCATGGTCTTGACAAGCTCATTTGCTAATGATGCAAAGTCTTCAGCTCCACTTTGCAGTTCAGCAGTGCGTTGGCTGATTCTCTGAATCAAATTCAACAGTAAAATTTCATTTTGGCAGAGTTTATGAATCATGATAAAGATCTTCAAGCATAAGAAATTAGTGACCCTTTGTACTCAGACTAGAGAGTGAAGAAATAGGTTTATATTTGACAATAATACTTGAAAAACAGACAAACACAACTTCTATGTAAAAGATGAAAAAGAAAAGTTGGCTTAAATAAGTTTAGTCTTTGAAAATATGACATCTTTTTGCATTGGTCTCTACAAGTTTTAGTTCCTAAAAATTACAAAAATTCTGTTTTTAATCCTACTAAGGGATTAAAACCATATAGTTTTTCTTACAAAAAATTCGTTCTTTGTTAAATATAGTAGCTAAAAATGAAAAACACTTTATATAAGGACTAATAACCAAAGAGGGTGCTTCCATGTTTATTTTGAAGAATTGACAGCAACAGAATTTGATTATAAGTTGACATGATGAGATGAGATAATTTTCTACCTCTAATTTTTCTTGCCTCTCCATAAGCTTGTTTCTTGCTTGGGCAGCAGCTGAAGAAGCATCCTGAAAAAAGATGTTGATTAATATAATTACCTCATTGATACTAATAGTGTTAAAAGACAGAATATGGACAGCTTAGTATTACCCCAGTTTTTCTATAAGCAGCCATAATTTCTTCAGGTGTTCTAAGCCTTGGCTTTACATCATCCTTAGTGGTACCACCTTCAAATAATTTCTCCCTATCTCGTAACTTATCTGCAGGAAAAATTAAGAAACTGTCACTAATCTTTGCATGTAAGATATGATACATGTTTTGAAAGTGATTTACCTTTTTGCTTGTTTTTAACATCAGGAGATGAAGTAGAAGTCTTAGTTATTGGCGGGTTGGGCTCATCTATTTCAATGTCATCTGTGCCCAAATACATAATATTTTGAGGTTTTGTTTTTGACAATTCAAACTTCATGTTCTAACTATGAAACCCAAAAAACACCAAGTTTGAAGAAAAATGTAAACCTATATCAAGCTCCACTTCTTTATCTGCAACATCCACTGTTGGAAGGGGATCAGGCAATAGGGGCTTAAAGAAAATGTCTTCCAAATTACCAAAATCGGAGGCTGGACTTCTAGTCACATTTGTTTGAGAGGGTTTTCCTCCTTTAAGTCCTTTGACAATACCACCTAGAATTCCTGGTACCATGGTCTGCACCAAAATGGTTAAGCTAATTAAACAACTTTTTAATGAACATTAGGATCCAAAATAAGGCTAATCAAAGAACCTCTAACCTGTTTTTTCTTCTGATTTGTAGAGAATCTAAAGGCAGCATCAGCGGCAGCTGCAAGAACTTTGTCATGAAGACAAGGCAGATGCTCCAGATTACTAAAGCAGAATAGCAATGTTAGTCATCTTTATCTTCCTTATTGCTACAGTTTAACCAAAAGTCCACAATGTTATTGCTTCATTACAGGATAACAAAGATACCTGAATTCGTTTTCGCCAGCCAGTAATGAAATTAGTGCCAATTCAGAACCGTTAGCCTGTAAGTTATGAATATAAGAAGGGTGCTTTGAAGACCAAAAGTTGCAGACTTTGAATTTGACTTGAATGCTTTCACCTCAATACTCAAATATGTTTTACAGTATCCAGTAAAAAAATAGGGCGTAATAACAGAGATGAAATTCCTGAGAATTTGAAAGTTCTAGAGAGAATTGTACCAGCACTATCTGTCCATAATCATCAGAACACATGGTTTTATCCATATTCACTTTATAATTCCATCTTAAAATTGACAATAAAGAGCTTTCTGCAACCAATTGCAAATCTGGCAAAGACCTGTCAAAAGACGAGCAAAATAATCCAATAATTTATCATTTCAAAGAAAATTTGATTTGCTAGAATCCACGTTTTCTTGTTTAAAATACTGCCCCAACCCTTCAGAAACAGAAGAAAGAACAAAAACACTAGCACTTTCACCTGATTTCAAATGCTCCAGTCTGAAGCAATGACAGAAGCCCGTAAACTTTATCATCTTTCTTAAAAATTGAAGTCCAATAAGAAGATTTAGAAAGTTTCACTTTATGAATTGGTTTCTTATGTCCCTGTAAAGAATTATCATATAAGTCAAATTCATTCACATACAGACTTCATGTGAATGCAAATGTGAAGTGATAATGAACTACAGAACCTCTATCAAAGATTTTGCCGAGAACAATCGCAATGAATTCTCACAGCATAGGAGCACAAGTGGATCCAACATTAAATTTCCAGAATGTGAGGCTTCTGAAGAGGAAAGATCAGCCTCTGATGAATTTACCCTAGCTGATAAGGGTTCTTCCTGCTCATCAGGGCTAGCATCAGCAGTATTCTTCAAGAGTTCATCCTGCAGCTTGTCATTTGATGCTTTAGAGGTTGAGATGCTACTCTCTGAGGTACAAAAATCTGTCAGAATTTTCAATGATATTTCAAGTGCAAAAAATGTGCTGTGTTCTTCATGAAATTTGTACTTGCCTATAACATACATTGAAATTGCAGTTGATTCCTTCACATGTAATGGTCGACTAGAGATCATTTTGCCACTATTACCATCAACTATGTTAATTTTTGAATCTTGGGATAACACAAATAGTATTTCTTCAAGAGAGTTGCCTGAAGCTGTATCTGATTGCTTTAAGTTCACATAACTTTGAAAACATGCTTCTTGTTTCCAGACCAAAGAAGTAATGGGAGAGGTAGAGCAAGGTGCACCATCAATCAAGAACAAAACTGACAATGAAGTCATATTACAGACTGCAACCTGGAAAGAAGCAATTTACCAAGATGTATCAGTTGAGAGACCTCCCACTACCCCTAATGAACAAATAACAAAGGCAATGAGAATTAACCAAGTAGTCAGATAATACCCACACGACCACTTGAAAATCCAATAGCAAGTTTGGTTCCAGAATTTGAAAATGATAATGCTTGTACTGAAGAATCCAGAAGAGAAAAGACAGCACTACAATTAGTTTCTTTTCCTTGTGGAACATCATGAACTGCAAAACATATTTCGCAAATCAAGATACAATGAGTCAAGGCCTAACAATTTCTTTTTTCTGCATAGATATCTTTGGAACACAAGAAACATGTGAGGGGGGCAGGGTAAAAACTCAAACAAAGAAGATAGACTTCCACTATGGTGACAGAAATCTAGGGATCACCTTCACTTTTTGATTGTGTGACAAAATGGAAATTTTGTCTATTGGAGGAGACTTTGAGGTCATAAATGCGAACCTATTAAAGTCATCACAGCAAAGGAATTAAGCACAGAAAAAATATTGTATTATGTAAAATAGATTGACATATTAAGAAAGATATCTGACAAGACCACATTCATTGCCCACAGCCAGCAGTAAGGAAACAGAGCAGAAGTCCAATTTTGTCACTGGAGCATCTGAACGAGCCACTCTTGTACCATTCACCTACAAAACAATGAGATAATTGTGTGACAAACAACAAATTATATGTGAAAATGTAAGGACATTGTTTTCTTTGAATTTATTTGGGGAAAAAGTAGTTGAAGAATGCTTACCTCTCCCTCTATGTAGCAAATATAAGATAAGACTGCATGAGTAGCATCGTACACAAGGACAGATCCATTAGCATAACCCACAAAATAAACACTCTCAACCTCAGCACCTTTTGTTGTGGATGACTGACTGGGAACACCCCCAGTCAAGGGCCAATCTGAAGGAGCAGATCCAGGCCTCAAGCCAGTTCTAAAAGCTGAAGCAACCTAAGAAAATGAAATAAGTAGATGAAAATAATATAACAAACAAAGATTAGCTGAAAGTGTAACAAATTACACGCAGGCAAAAAAGTTACCTTAGCAAGAATTTTTGATGAATTTGACTTATTGGGCAACCTGATAAGTTTTGCAACAGTCAAAGATGGATCAGTCATAGGTACTAGCACTGGAAATTCCACAGCAGGAACAGATGGCATCCGTTTCTGCTGGGATGTCAATGTGGACAGGATATCACTATTACACAAATGTAGTTCTCCAGGGTTTGTAAGTACAAAAACTTCATCTTTGCTGTTCAGCCCCATTGTTCCAGGACTAGGCAGTAAAGTCAAGTCTGAAAAAGAACCACTAAGTGTAAGGTCTGCACGATTAGTGCATCTTACAGACTCCATCCCAGATGACCATTCAAGAGTTAAAACCTGTAATGAAGAGACATTCTAAAGTTTAGGGGGAACATTACATACATGCTTAGAAAACATATTAACAAGAAGAAACACTGGTCATCAAGCAATGGTAACAAGTGACTAGAAATCCTACAACAACCTCAACATCATATGTGTTCAATATAACCTTACCGTTTAAACTAACAGAAGATATCGGAAGAAAATAATGAAAAAATATCAGGGAAATCATCAATTTAGTAATAAGACGGTAAGCCTACATTAAATGTCAATATTTTTTTAAAGTTTATATTGCCAGGATGGTGCTCAATCAGATTTACAATATCATAAGGAGTTTTCCATTATATTTTATATCCTGCAAAGTTCAAGTAAAATACTTCTTCAATCAGATTTTAGGAATGATGAAACATACAAGAATGTTTCAATCACAACCTCGGACCAATTTTGAATGTATTACTTGTTTTATAACCGGTATAGTTTATCATAATTCGGAAGCAATTGCCAATAAAACCAATAGAAATCAATTTAAAATAAAATGATAAACAGACAAACAAATAACTTACTGTCAGAACTTCTTCAGATCCAATTTCGTCACCACCATAGACAAACAACTGCCCAGCACTATCACTTTGGGATTTATGGCTGTCAGACCATTGTAAGACAATGATGGGGAGTCTTCTTTCTGCAGTCGAAAGTTGCAGCTTAATAACATTTTTAGAAGTTTGTTGACCTTTAGAAGGTGCTGCTGATGACAAGTTCCAAAGAAGGATATCGCCGTCTAAGTATCCCACCGCAAGAATAGACCCAGTGGAAGATGCCCAGCAAAGAGCAGTTATCTCTTTGTCTCCCATATTTTGTTCTATAATATTATCTGGAAGATTAGCCATCGTTTCAGTAGAAGGGTTACCATCCTCATCCTTCAATTGGAGATCTTTTCCACCACCAAGGAACACAATTCGAGCTTCAGAAACATCCCAAAGAATAAGCAACCCATCCTCAAATGCAATCAAGAGTCTACAAAATATAAAAGAATTCATTCTTCATCAAATTGAAAGTATAACTTCTTTTAAACTATGGAATATTAGATTAAAAGTTAGCTATTAAAGGGGTAAATTAAATACTTAATACTTCACCAAACACCTTATAGTACTTATTGTGGGAGTTAGACACTCCATAACACCCAATCATAGCATTGCCCTAAAAGTTTATCACTTAACTCAACTTCTCCATTGGTAAAAAAAACCCTCCACCCACTTTACATTGTAGCACTTCACTCAACTTCTCCACTGGTTAAGATCCTCCAGACCTCAAAACTCTCTGTAGGCAGCTCCTTTCCAAGACATCAACAACTAGGTTTGATACTAACTGATAAGCATCCAAAACCTGGAGAACCCACACTTAAACTATTAAGGAGGGAAATCCAAACACTTATATACTCCACTGAGCATCTCATACTATTTCAATGTGGGACTTACGCATCCCACAATATTCTGTCCCTATTAAATAGTCAAGAATTCTTCACAAGCAAACAACCCCAATTCATACAGATCAGGACATGAGTGACACAACTGTATCAAATACTGATGGATATATTTGCTGTCTTGAAAATATGTTCACCCATCATTTCATTCAGAGTTCAAAGATTTAGATACGTAAGGATATAGAATACATACTCATGAAATCATGCAGTGGTGTATCTAAGAATATATACTACTATGAAAAATTACACAAACTGCTTTGGAGGATGGCTCTGCATTTTTCATCAAATGTTTGTAGTAATTTTGAAAATCTGAGAAATTATATAGATAGTGGGAATTAAAAAAGTGCATGTTAAAATACAGAATTATACTCTAATTTTACAAAATCCTATTTTTCAATTGGCAATGTTAGCTAGGCTAAAACAATAAGTAGCTGTCAAGTAAAAATTCCAATTTATAAATTTGCCAGAAAGAGACGTAAGGCTAAAATGCTGTATGAGCTATTTATTATCTTACCTGTTCCCAGATGAAGAAGGTTGTAAAAGAATTCCAATGATTGGTTGTACACTGGGATCTGAAAAGCCTGCAGCTTCTGTCAAAGAGAATAAAACAATGATATCGAGCAATTCTTAAATCAAAGAAAATCAAATAAGTTTAAATGCTGGAAGACAGCCTGAATCATCTCAAGACATTTGAATATAGTGGTTATGTAAGATTAATATTGCAATGCGACACAGCATTATTGTTTATTTTAGTGCTGACCATATTTCCCTCATCCAATAAGCCAAACATAATTTCTGTGTGGAAAGTAAGATTATTAGGTACTGAAACAAGTCTACACCAGGAGAAGGAGGAGGACAGGGGATCCGTACTTATAGTGAGAGAGGTGAAAGAGATGAAAGAATAATTACTTGTGAGCCAAATTGTAGATGGGGTTTAGGGTTAGGTTTGGGTGCTCCCAAACACACCCTGTGTACGGGAAATTCTTGAGGATTCCATAGTCAACTTCTAGATAACAACAATCTTGGGTCAATGTTCATTTTCCTTCAATTCTTTCATCGTATTTCCGTTTTTTACCAAATAAGTCTATCAGTGTTATCTATCAATCATCAAAACAAAAGACCAAAAAACTAAAAAGAAAATAAAATACCCCTTAGAAAGTTTGCAGACAAATTATATGATGACTTCAAAAGTTGTCCTTCCTCAGCTTCAAACTTTATCACAGAAAATAAGCCATGCTGATCCCCAACATAACTGAACATTATAACAAGTAATGTTAATAATCAAGGGCCACGTAAATGTAATCACAACCATTAGCAGCTAGCTACTACTAGCAACAAGAGCAAAAGTATATATTTACTGCTTGTAAGTTTTTCATAAACATACATGAAATTTGAACCGCTGACCACAGAAAAAGCAGTAATATCGGATTCCCATTGTAAAGAACAAACAAGGCTCCGGCTCTCAAGATTCCAAACCTGCAAAAATCATAAGGAAAATACAAAAAGACATTCTAAGCCTTAACTGTAACAAGCAAGGAACTCTAAGTCAATTAGACCATAACTTGACATGCTAAAATGCTTGACGATGAAAGATCACACACATTACTTTCCATTCTACAATTAGTGATGAATGGTAAGAAAAGAAACTAGAAAAGGAAAGCAACCACATAACTCAGAGATATCAATGATAGGTGTTAAGGATTTAGCCTAGTTAGAGGGAAAGCTGTTAGAAAAAATGTATCAACACAAGCCGATAGTGAAATGTAGAAAAATAAAATAAAATTACCTGGATATCATTGTCATTTAAGACCCCAACTAAATATCCCTGGTTTTGCAGGAACTGCGAGTGCCAAAACAATCAAAGGATTAGATAGCAAAAAAATTGACAATTTTTTGCAGCATAGAAAATCCAACACGATCTAACTGCATGTCAATTTGAGAAGATCAATGACACTTACCCCCAAGTATTTGTAAGGCAATTGCTTAGGAGAAACCAAAAGTCCTTCTATATTATCACCGCCTATCACCTTAAGTCTTCCATCCCTATCATTAAACTACCCAATATAAGTAATCAAACGCTCACCTCCTACAATGGCATCCACTTGCCAGCTATGATCAAATCATGGTATATGCCTGGTGTCAAGTCATCATGACATTTAAAGATCATGCATTAACCATTATCATAAGAGTCATGTCATCTCACATTTTCGGGCTAAACATGTACAAGAATTCAGTTAGAGTTTCTCTTAACAGAATGACCGTTTCTTATTATTATCACTATGCACATTTTTAACTGAAAGGACCAAAATAAGTGTCAATATAAACAATGAATTCAGGCCTTACATCACCCTTCCTCCAGTAGACTCTAACAAAGAACTGAACTTCATTTCAAGGATAGTAAGCATAACACACCGAGATTTATTTTCATCCTAAATTTCATAATTCACTTTGACCAAATAAAATTTGTCTCATGCATGGAAGCAGCTCACACTGCAATTACTAAACCACCGTATAATAATTGAAAAAGACAAAAGAGCAACTTCAAATTCCTTATCACGGATAATTAGAATAACCCAAGTTAAAATTATTCTGAAATGTTGAATCCAATATCACTTTTAACCCTTCCCCCATTACTAAACAACTAAGTACCATAACTATTAAATTGTTTTTTTATATAAACCACTCGTATACTCTATCAGAGATAATCCTACTATTTGAGTAAGGTAGGGCCATTGTTAGAAGATAAATGGAAAATTATTTAACATTATCGTAACTCCAAGATACAGTACCATACCCAATTAATAAAAACAATAAGAATCAACAACAAAATCAGAGAGAGAGAACTGACAAAGTCCCAACAGCCAAAAGTCTCTGAATGGGGTCAAAGGCGAGAACTGAAGCAGTGGATGGAATGCCGTAGTGAAACACAATTCTGGGGTCCAATTCACTTCCCTGCAAACCACCATGCTGCAACTTATGCTGAACCAAAACCAACCCAACCCCAGAAAAAAAAATAAAAAAATCACAACATGAAAGAGTAAAGGAAACCCAGAAGAAGAAAAGAAAAGTTGAACGAGAAAGATAGGATTTTTATATTAGAGTTTTTAATTTACATTGGAATGGTGGAGCTGAGCCTTGTCAAACAACTTCTTGGCAAACATGGTTGCCGATGATGTTGTTGTTGGCGAGCGTAGGTTGTCTCGGCAGTTTGATTTCCTATGATGAACTGATGATTATTCCAATGCTTGGTATTTTTTCTTTGCATCACAAATCAAAACTTTCTTTTTAATAATAAAAAAGATAAATTCTTTTAGCTCGTCTGCTGGTCATTGGTCAATGGAAGAGTTGTTTCACACCTTCTCTAGGTCATTGGTCAATGTAAGAGTTGTTCCACACCTTCTCTAGATTTAGTTTAGTCATAACTTTTACTTATCTATATTGTAAAGTATGAAGATGACACATTGCAAATGGGGATGTAGCTCAGATGGTAGAGCGCTCGCTTAGCATGCGAGAGGTACGGGGATCGATACCCCGCATCTCCAACTAATATTTTATGTCTTTTTGCTGAAAATTTTTGATACAACCTCTTGCTTATTGCTAGATATATGTATGTTTTGGATATTTCTAATTAATTAAACTCTTGTAATTTTTTTATCTTGGGTCAACTGTTTTAACTATTGTATTTTCATACCATGTATTCTACTTTTAACTTATATTATATATGACACTAAAATATTTTTAATCAAGACTAAAAGTAAAGTGAAAGGAGTATAGACATAAGGTGTCACAATTTTATTAGGTTAGTTAGTGTAATGTTTAAAGTATTTTGAAGTGTAATTCTAAAATAATTAAACAAATATTATAAGTAGTATAATAGTTAAAATAATTTAGTGCTGTAAATGGTTGAGGTGAGGATGAATTTGGCTTTCGTACAAGTAATAAATTCTAGCTGTAAATGGTTTATGTGAGGATGAATTTGGCTTTACAAGTAATAAATTCTAAGTTAAAATTTTATTAAAATAGTTTTTATGGTATAAAATGTTAGTAATTTAGTCTATATTATTATTATTATTATTATTAGTCTTATTGTATTTCCTTGAGATTCATTTACCTAACTTTTGTTTGAATATATATGTCATTTGATTAGATATGTTATTTAATTGTTTATGTAATTAAAGCTTTAAAACTTACAAGTTCAATTTAATTTTAGTATAACTAGTGACTAGACAAATTTTGTGATCCAAATAAATTTACTTATTTTATGTGATAATTTTATATGGTAATACAATTTATGAGTGTGAAATATGATATGATAATTCTTAGTATAAAAGATTTTATATAAAAAATATAACTAAAGTCTTCTAAAATCTAGTTTAAGAAGATAAAATGTTATGATTCACAATCAAAATTACTTCAACTAAAGGATAATATTATATAAATAATTTGAGTATATCTTAATTATGACAAATATTTGACACTAATGAGATGTCTATGTAAGTAAAAATTCATTAGAATAGTATAAAGAAAATAATGTTCTAAAATATTATTATTGTTCATTTATTACGAATTTATTACTTCAACTGAGTTAAAATGTCTTTTATATTATACACCTTTACTTGACTTATATTTTAGTGAAAAGAACATATTGATCTTAGAAGACATGATACATTATGTTCATCTAAGGAAGGAACATCCCAAATTGGGAGTAGAAGTTATTTAAGTCTAAAAAGTATGGCTTTTACAAGAATATTAGACACTCTTTCTCATAAGGCTCAAACCTACAACTCTAACGTTTCATGACCACTTGTCTTCATCTTTCATACCTCTTCAACAAGGAACATGAAAACTAAACTAATGAAGCAATGTCTTAGTGAGATATAAACATTCACTCATATACATGTATATTTCATGGATGCACCATTGTTATAAGATTTTACTTAAACAATTACATAACAAAACACAAGCATATACATTATCTTTTGCAACTTTAATATCTTTTTTTCTTTGATAATAAAATGTTAAACACAAAACTTTCAAGGAGTGTCTACTTTTTTTTTATTCCATGACCTTGTACTTATATCTTCTTGGAGCTTATGAGGTCTTTCCATTTGTATGAAAACAGGGGGTGATGGAACCTTATCCATCACAAAAAAAAAAATGTGTCTCTAGTCTTTGCATACATTTCTTCTTATTAAATTGTCTGACCTTTCTGTTGACATAAAACAATGTTACTTAATTATGTAAGATTGTTAATATCTCTTCTTTTTCTTGATTCTATGCATTTCTCCTTTTTTTTCATCTCTAGGAGTAATTATGTGTAATAAGGAGGATATGACTCATATGGACTCTAAGTACTATTGCCTTTCATGGACATAGACAAAAGAGCCTAAACCTAAATAAAAACTATGAGGAAAACCAAATGTGCTAGAATCATCTAAGAGACTAAGAAAACAAAGTTTGTAAAAATATCAAAAACTTTAAAAAAAGGTTGGTAGGAAACTCCAAATTAAACTCTAATACCAAACTATAATAGAAGAAAAGCATATAAGACAATTGAATTATGTTTTTTTGAATATTTTCACAAGTATTATAAAGTTTCTTATGACTTATTAGCATGTGTACTAGTTTGTTGCAAGTAGTAAATGGACAAATCCAAATATTGAATCCACATAAATTATACAATTATTGAATACGAAGAAAATAAAGATATTTAGAATTTGAAATTAAGAGCAATTTCATAAAATAAAAAAAACTTTGCTTTAAATAATGAAATGTGGATGAAGATAGAGAATATATAATTGAAAAGACAATGATGAAGATAGAAGGTATTTCAAGTATGTAAAAGATGCTAGAGATTAATTTCACTATTTAATGTGCAATTCATTTTAATACTTATTTAATAATTTTGATTATTTAATTAATTCAATGATCCTCTTATTTAATCCTAACAGTAATTCTTTAGTAGAAAAATCATCAATTATTTAAAGAAGATCTTAAGTCCTTAGTGAAATTTGTTAAACAACTAAAACCAAAGTTAGATACTTAAAAATTAACTAATAAATCATATCCTTATTCCTAAGAGTATATGGTATCAATGTTCTTTTTACCTAAATTATAATTAAAATAGGGTATCCTAACCTCGATTAAAATTATAAAACCAAGTTTCGAGTTGATCAAACTCAACATAAGTATTAAGCGTTAAGAAATAGTTAATCAAATTAATCAATCTTATTAAAAAGGTGAAGAAAAATTACATGAGTTTAACAAATGTATCAATCACTAATAATAAGGTGCTTAGCTACTCATGATTAAACAACTATATATATCACTAAAAGAAATTACTCTCTAGATCTAGTGTGTAGTCTAGAGTATCTACTGTTGTAAGTGACATTAATTGTCACATGGCGGAGGTAAGGTGAAGCAAGTCACAATCAAATCGTGACATTTGAGTTGTTACATTCTTAAGTAGAAGAGTTGTACTTTAACTATCAACTATAGCTTTTGATCCAATGGTAAGTTCTCGATCCAATAATTTGTATCAAAGTCAAGGTCACAAGTTTAATTTCCAATGGGACAATTATTTAAGGGGATAGATTATTGTCATTTCCAAAGTCAAATCAAAAGAATTCTAGTGCAAATTGTCTATCACGTGATGAATCGTCTAGTTCAATGATAGACTATCTATAGGTGAATAGTTAAAGCATTGCCTGTGTTTGTTCACTCTGCTAGAAATGCCTTTATAAAGGATCAACATCTTTCGTAGTTAAGTTTAAGATTTAGAGTTTAGGATTTAAAAATCTATCAAAAAACAAAATACATCAAAAGACATGTCCATTAGAAGAAATCACCATTGTTGTCTACTTTGCAATTTCTGTTATATATCATTCATTATTTATTACAAATGGCTAATAACATGATAAAAAACAATATTTATCACTTAAAAAAGATAAGTAACACATGCTATAAAGAATACCCTTGCATGTGAACAAAAATTAATACATCATTAAAGTTCCCCATACAAGCATTAAATACATAAATAAGTGATCTACATAAAATATTTAATGATCATTAAATGATCTACCCAAAGTATTTAATGCACACCTCCATTGCTCATTTGATGAATCAAAAGAAAAAGAAGATATATTTCAAATCCCTAAGACAATGACTAAATTTAAACCTTTTAGATCTAAGAGAAAAGAAGAAGAAAATATAAAGAAAGAAGCAAACATTACCGAGAAAACTCCTCTACATTCTTGACAAGCTCTCAAACTTTTATTTGTCTATAGAGAAAATCAAAGTTTTATTTAGTTAAATCTTTATATTCACCTTTTAAGATATTGAGAGTTAAGTCTAATGTAAGTTGTGTTTTTCCAAATATTTATTTCTAACTATTTTTATTTTGTGTAAGTGAAGAGTTGTTGGTTGTAAAAAGAGTAATCATGCATTTGTAAAATCTTGAAGAAACTTAAAAAATAATACTTATATAAGAATTTGAAGTAGTTACTAAAAAGAGTAAAGTGATGTGATAATAAAATAATATATTATCTAATGAGATGACAATTAAACTCAATTAGTTTTTAAAATTGTTCTTCTTTCCTACATGTTTTATTTTTATTAACTTATTTTGAATCATATTTTTGAGTTTGTAAAATCAACAACTTTTCTGAGCTTGATGAGTGTTATTTGTGTTTAATTTATTAAGCATAATATTTATTTATTTTATTTTAAAATGTTTTAACTTAATTTTTATAACTTTTTATTTAGTTTTTTTAATTATAGGAAAAAAGGATTTATTATGCTTTTTATATATATAATATTTTAAAACTCTTTTGACATTGATTGAGTTAAAAAAAAATGGGAGAAGAAAAAACAATTCAAGTAACATCAAAGTAAAGGAAGGATGTTAATTCATTAAGCATCATTAATTAAGCTTTTCATATCTTGTTAATTCAAGAATTTTTGCTCAGTTAACATTAGACCAAAGAGAAGCATCCTTTATTTGATCTTGATCAGAGAGCCAGTCCAAATGAAAACTAAGTTTCAGCCACTGATTTTGAAAGACATAAAACATATAACAATTGATTGCAACTGACTTAGCAAGCAAAAGCTTTGACTCCATGAGCCATTCATGTGATAATATTTTATTGGCTTGAAATCCAAAATATTAAAGAGGTTTCTCAGGATGATGCAGAAGCACTGCAGCATAAGAAAAGAAGGCTAAGATACTCATCTATTGAAAAATTTCGTGATGACTTTTATCTCCATTTTTTTTATCATCATTTGGTTTAGATTCTATGCTAAGTAGTTAAATTCTCATTTTTAAAGTTAGATATAATCACCAGTTCTATATTTTTATTCTTTATTGATGTTTAATCTTGTTAGATTTTGATCAATAGTAAACTAATTATAGTAGTAAGAGATTGAAAAATCCTTATAAGTTATAAACTTAAGATAATAGAATCAATAAATCATTTGTCTAGAAACAGAGAAAAGGATTTATTAATCATCTTTAAATCATTGAATTTAATACAAATTTATTATATTGGATTGAAAAAGAAGGAATTGTGTTCAATAAAATATGTTTAACATTTGCTTTAATGGATTGAAGTATAACTTTTTATAATAAAGATTGAAGACAACATAGAAGAAGAAAAAATTATTTAATAAATTTAATCATACATGAAGAGAAGTGGTGAAATTTAACTATATTATATATTTCTATTCCATCTAACTTTTGTATTTCAAAAATGATAAAAGTACTGTAGTGTTAAATTTTAACTTTTCTTTGGTATTTATTTTACTTCATCCTTTATTATTTATTTTAAATTTAGTATTATAAAATTGATATATATATATATATTTATTTATTTTTCTAATATTAGAGACAAGAATGATTTTGTTGGTTTCTTTATAATATGCTCCTTCTTAAAAGTATAAGTTTGATAACTTTATCGTAAATCGAGATCTAGAAAACATAATTGAATAGAATTTCAAAAGATTTTTCATAATACTTAGATTTTTAATAACAAATATATAATGTTCTTTTAAAGATAGTAATCAAAGTTAAAATGAAAAAAATTAATAAAATACATTAAAAATGAAAATAACAAGATATTTTTTAAAAATTTTCATTCGTAGTTTTGTAAAAAATGTAAAATTCTTATGTTTGTATTTTCGACCTATTTATCCTTATTCAATCATATTCAAAGACAAACAAACACTCACATTTTTTAATTTTTAAATCTTTATAAAATTCAAAACAAATGTTAAATATTCTTTTACATCAAATAATACAAAAGTTATAGGAAATAAGTTGGAAGAGAATAATAGTAAATTAATTAATTAATTGTAAGTGCAAATATTTGCATATATAAATATAATAATTGATTTATATATACATATTAAATAATTATTTTGTAAAACTTTACTTTTTTCTCTCAACAAAAGATAAATATTAACTATAGCATTTAGATAAAAAGATAATACTTTAAAAATTACTCATACAACTATATTGTGATAACAAAATAATATAATATTATACATAGTACTTAACTGTGACTTGCAAGATGACTTTTAACTCCACAAATAGAGAAAAAACTATAAACATATAAACAGATAATCAGACACAAACATCCCTAAAAATATATATGCACATATATTATGATATAGTCCTCACCACCTTTATAAATCAAGAAAAATCTTAATATACACATATAGAAAAATACATATATGAAAATACCAATTATTCATAATAAATAATAAGTTAATTTCAGAGTAACTTAAAAAAAAAAATTCAATTTTGTTTTCACAAAGCACACATTTACATAGAAATACAATAACAAGGTGAGTTAAGAAATAGAGAAGTTATATCTTACGATTATACCTCAATATTATATTAACTTATAAAATCCTAAATTTGATATATATACTCATTAAAATAAACAAGTTATTGAAATGATCATATAAAAATTTATAAGTCAAAGTTACTCACTAATTCAATTTTATTATCTCCACATAAGAAGGTTTATGATTAGTTGAATTTATTTCAGTTTTATAAAATTTATTTGAATAATATATATAAGTTTAATTTCTATATATTTAAATACTTATAAAAAATCATTTTTTTATAAACATTTCACTTTCCAATATATTCTTTAATTTATGTAAAATAAATTTATTTATCTTCTATTCCTTTATTTCTTTCCAAGTAACTGTTAAAATCGATCATCTCTGCCTTATTTTAATTTGTTTATTTTATAACTTTCAAAAGTTTTATAGCATTTCATTTTTTCCCTTTAACAAAACTTAAATCCCTTTGATTTTAAATTTAAATTTCTTAAATAATATATAAATTTACACATAACAGTATAACAGTAAATAAATTATATAAATAAATATATTTTAAAGATATAATACACATTAATATATAAAATCGTAAAATGTAGTATAATAATTAAGTTTTATCTCAATACAAAAATAAAATAGTATAAAATTTAAAATAACATATTAATATGCACATTAATCACCATGTTTTCCTTAGTATTATCATCAATCACACTCTATAGTTATTTAAATTATTAATGTGTTGAAAATTAAATTGTATGCACATTGTAAAGGAGATAAAATAAATATTTCAGTTATTTAAACATCAAAACTATTATTGCGAATGCGATGATAAATCTCAGGCGAAGTGGCGAAGTTTTGTCATCTTTTTCCTTTCAATTTTTGTTTCAATAGACAAATCTCGTTCGTCCAAACATCTTCATTTCAGTTTGGACAGTTTCGCTTCAATTATTACTCGCTCCAATCAAGGTCTTTTCGATCCCAATCTCCTTATTTTTTTCGTTTTGGTTTGATTTTATGATCCACATAGATGCGTAATAAGTAATACATTCATATGATATGTTGTCGCATTTTGTTTCTAATACTCTTTGTTTGGTTCTTTTTGTTACAGAAAACGTGAATTCTGTGACGCCTTCGTATCTTAATTTGTCAGCACTTGATGTTTCTGTAGCATTTCCACAAGCCGCTCCAGCTTATTTTCCTTGCTCTGGTAACTAACATTAATTGACATTACATTTATATACATTATAATAAGGATTAAATCATCCCATTTTTAATTGATGTTTTTGTCATTATTATTGTTATTTGTTATTTTTAAATTATTTTTGACTGAATTGTGTAATGAATATTGGTATAGAGCTCAGTTTGAGCTTATTTTCATTATGATGACTTGTTGAGACTGGAGGAAGAGAAACTAAGTGAGAGAAAGTATGGAACAACAAATTGCTCTCCCATAATGAACAAGATCAGTGTCTCCACCTTTGCCTTAAGAAAAAGGAAGAGAACAATTGACAAAACTCAAACGTCATTCTTAACATGTTTCCAGGGCATGTTTGAATAAACCCTTTTGAATGGTATTGCTTTTGTCTCTCAATGGATGAACTTGGGAAGGGTGTACAGAGCGTTCAAGCATGTAATTAGTATTATTTTCTAATCAGTATGTTTATTTGGATAATATGTACGATAAAAGTTTATTTGAGATGAATAAAGATTACTGAGACAAAAATTTAATTTTATGAGAAAATAAGTATATTCTTAAAAAATGTCTATAATGGTGATCCGACATGACTATACGAGTAAATGTATAATTTTATTTGGTTTTGGTGTTATTTTGATGCATGAAAGTAAGTTTTATGATACTAATTGACTGAAGTGTAACAAGTTTGTCTTAATTTGTTTAACTTACATGAAAGTTATGTGTATGGAAGATCTTGAAGACCAAAGTAACATGCTGGAGACTAAATTGTATATTTAACATTGAAATATCCATTTAACTTTAAAAAAGGAAAATTAAAGGGTTTTTTTTTTTTGTATATTTATTATTAGAGGACCAAAGTGATGATTAATGTATTTTCATATGACCCGAAAGTTTGTTCTGGTTTTTTAGGGTGAGGAGTGGAGGAGATTAATTATAATATGAAAATATATGATGTTATTTTTTTTCTTTTCATTCTCATGACTCTCAATCTCATACTTTGTTTGTTAGTACTGAGAAAAGGCTGAATTCCCATTTCATGTTATTGCAAAGTTTGCAGACCTGCATATTGCTAGTGGGACAATGAAGGTTCTATGTTTACTATATTTCTCTCATATTTCTTCTTAGACTCTTAGCTAAATGTAAAGCACTGCAAAAGGTGTTCTTAGCTAGCTCTGTCTGATTCTGAGGGCTATGGTTGTCCGGGTCTTTCCATAACTGGAAGTGTTTCTGCTGATGCAGAAGTTGCTAGAGTTGATGCAAGCTGTCCAACTTTCTTCTTGGTTCACTCTTCCTTGGCAATGCTCACTGTCGGTAATAATAAATCTCTGACTGGTAACTATTTTGCTCATAGTTTACTCAGAAAATTTACATCTTTGATTGACCATTAAGTATAGCACTGTGTTCAAGGAGGTTGTTTTTCTTCTCATTATTAGGCTTTGACTAAACCTGATTATGGAAGTGATATCAGTTTTTTGAGGATCACATCTATGCTCAATCGTTCCCATGTTCAGTAGTGTATCCTTGCATTGAAATAATCAGGTAGAAGGTGGTTGGATCCTCGATGGTCAAAAGCGATGGATAGGAAACCGTACATTTGCTGAATTGTTAGTTATCTTTGCTAGGAATACCAGAACCAATCAAATAAATGGGTATGCTATAGATGTGCTTAGTCCCTTTATTGTTAAATCTTTACAACTAAGATGCCTTACTCTAAATAAATGGTAGATAGTTATAAGATGGAATTCTTGTGTATCACAAACACAACAAAGGATCATATTATATATAGAATGTACATTGCATTACATAGGGATAGGGGTAGGCCCCTATAATAAAATATATTTGACACTCTCCTTCAAGTTAGTATATAATGCATACACACCAATCTTATTACAAATATAATCAATTTTAGGACCCCAAATGATTTAGTGAAGACATTTGATAATTGATCATTGAGTAGTATTGTGTCTAGATACAATCTTTTCACGAATGAAGTCTATCTCAATATGTTTTATCCTCTCATGAAATATTGGATTTGAGGTAATATGAAGGACAACTTGGTTATCACAAATAAGTTATCTATGTAACCTCCCCAAATCTCTATTTTTGAAGTAGTTCTTTGAGCTAAATAAGTTCAGAAGTGGAAAAAAGCCATAACTTTATGTTCTATTTCTGCACTAGATGTTGCCATTATATTTTGATTCTTGCTTGTCTAAGAAAATCAACTTGTCATTGATGAAGACAATATCTGAAAGTGGATCTTCTATCAGTAGAAGAATCTACCCAATTTGCGTATGAATATCTCACAACTCGAGTATGATTATTGTGTCCATGTACTTTAGAAGAATAACTGCATTCAAATGTCCTGCACTTGGAAAATTAAAAAACTAACTCACCTTCTTACCACAAAGGAAATGACATGACGGGTGACTGCGAGGTAGTTCAGTTTCCAAACCAATCTCCTATACTTCTCAAAATTTGAAAGTAGCTCTCCCAAGCTTGGTCTTAACATTGGGATCCATAAGTGTGTCAAGGTGCTTGGAATTTATTAGCTTAGCTTCCTTTAAAATATACAATGTATACTTTCTCTCGAAAATTACAATTCCATTGTTGGATTATGCTATCTCAATTCCCAAATATCTAAGCTATAACTAAGCTTTCTAAGGTCTTTTGGTTGAAAATGATGACAGAGGTGTTATTTTATATAAAAAAATACTTTATTGATCTCTACTTGTAAGAACAATGTCATCAACCTACATTGCATACATTACTAGGTAAATACCAATCCCTGATGATGATAAATCACAAAATAATCAGCCTCGCTCCAACTCATGTCAAATTGTTGGACTATTGCACTGAACCTACTGCATTGCACATGTATTTCTCATAAATTCTTCTTTTCTTCATCTTCATCTTGATGCCTTTATATAGGACTTCAAAGATGATCATTGCTTTAACAAAAATGTTAAGATTTGATTACATTGTTAGCTACTTGAATCTTGCATAGCATTCCTTGAAACTAGCTGATTGGAAGCTTGATATGGAAGGTCTTGATCTAAAATATGTTTCAGTCTTCTCTTGAAAGGGAAACAATTCAACCATGTAACATATGTAGTAATAATCATGTTTAGAAGTTAGTTAACAACATATCACGTTTCAAATTATTTCTTCTTTGAGATTCTAATAAAATCGTTGAGAGTATATATATTTTTTATATGAAAACTCTTTCCTTTTTTGTTTATTTCAATGTATAGGAGAGTTTATCATTTCTAAATATAGTTTTGATTTAATCTTTCAAATTGATTTATGATGATGACTTTGATTATGTGCTTTGATTTCAAACAAACATGTTCAAACAAGCATATAGCTACCGATGGATGATCTATTTCTTCAAGTATCCGTTGGATGGCCTGATGAGTTGAATCTAGTACAAAACTTTCATTAGCAAGTTCATAGGAATAAAACATGTATATATAAGATCGTCTAGATTTTGTTATCGTTAAAATTCTTTTAAAGGGTCTTTACTGGAGTTAAATTGTCTAGTTGGTATAAGACCGTCTAGGGTCTCAACAACATCAAAATAGAGTCAGTAGCTAGTCCAATTGAAAGGCATAAATGTTGTTGGTGATGATAAACCCGAAAAGGAGGTTGAAGTGGTAGATCTGGGGATACACCAAACATACATGTGGTATCAAAGACAAGAGGATGATGGTGGGAGCTAGGATAATCTCAAAAGGAAAGGAATTGGATGCAAAATAGGGATAAGACTCAAAGAAAGTGACATAAACTAATAGCAATAAAGGAAGGGTGATAAATATTTATACCCTTTCTGAGAGCTAGGATAGCCTAAAACGCCACTTGTGAGATTGAGTTGACAATTTATCGAGGTTAGGACTAAGTTTGTGAACAAAACAGGTAGATTCATATACTCAAAGGGTTAAAAGGTGAAGGGGTTGATGAGGGAACAAAATAATGTGAGGTATTTGGTTGTTAAGGACAGAGAAAGCATGAGATTGATGAGATAGCATGCAATGAGAACATCACGCCAAAAATTGTTAAGGAGCATGACCATATAAAGTAAAAGAGTTCAAGGTGTTTCATTAGATGTCTATTCTTATGCCCTGCCACTCTATAATGTATGAAAAGAATGAGAAGACATTATCACTATGTAAAGTATGAATAGAAACACTAAATTGATTTTTAATTTTATTATTAAAATATTGAAATATGAAAAACAACTTAGAACATTTTCTTATTGAGAAATAAGTACATCAAGATTAATCATCAGTGAAAGTTGCAAACTATTGAAATCCTAAAATAGACCTTACATGACTTGGTTCTCAAATTTCTGAGAAAATAAAAGAAGACAAAGGTTTTTCGGGAACACTCTTAGGGAAAGAACTATAACTATGTTTTCCTGATTGACATGATCCACACGAAAATCTAGAAACAACTTAGACAGATGTGATACAAGGTGTTAAAGTTTGATAATGTTAGAATGATCCAATTGGGCATGGATTAGAGAAGGGGAATCCACCACTGTACTAACATAAGTTGAGGTCCATAGTTGGTGAAGGTCATGAGACCCACATTCAATGCCTATCATTTTGAACTCCAGTTTTGTTAGAAAACATAAACCCTAAACAATCAAAAGAACGAGTGAGATAACTGAGGGATAATAAATTAAATAAAGACCGAAGGACATGTTAAATTATAGGAAAGAGAAAGACATTGAGTTGAAACCGTGATTCTGACACCACAAAAATGCTTTGTTGATATTGAAAAAAATGAATCAATAACAGAGAAGATTTGATATCCTCTAATAATACAGGTATTATACGAGAACAAATAAAAATGTTTGTAATAATACATATATAACGAAGATATTCTTGAATATAAAGGATTTGCTCCTTATTTATATAATTATAATTGTGGTGACTTTGTAGACTCGTTTTCTTCAGAGGAATTTTTTCTTTGGTGAATCGTTCTCCCGGGTTTGTGATTATTCCGCAACCGAGTATAGTGAGTTTTCTGACAAACACAAAGTTGGGATCACATCGTGCTGATCTATCCAACCGTCCATGCGCAACTTCTCTCCCACTCCATTTGCAGCTCATCGGTGTGTGGGTGTCGACACTTGACAACCAATCAACCTTTCCCCAAGTTTCCTTCTTTTTGTGCTCCTAGTCCTTGTGGTGGCGATTCTATTGATGTTATTTTATTATTATTATTTTTTTTCTAGATTTCAAGAAAAAATTGTCTTCCAACACCCTATCAACATCTAGAATAGATTCTCCCATCTTTTCTAGCTATATTATTAGTATTGAGATTCAGTCTAACCATTCCACTTGCACTTCCGAAATCAGGTTATGGTTAGATGAGTTGGACTACACTCTCCGTAAATGCCTGTGCTACTTCCCTTGCAGTGTAGGGACGTGACAGAGTTGTGAAGTGAGCACTTGTCATGGTTATGCGAAGTCAAATGAGCTCACCATTCTGCCACTTGTCATGTTTATGCGGAGTCAAATTGCTTTGCACTTCACCGATCTAATTCTGCATGCGTACATTCTTAAGTCAGGATTGATGAATTGTGTCCACCAACTCAAATTGCAGTTACTGGGTACTCGATCTACTGCTCAACACAACCTACTCTTGACAAGTCATTGCTACTACATTTTCTTGACCTTTCTTTTACTTAATTGAGAAGTCAAACTTCGTGAGCTTAACTAATCACTTTCGCTGGAAATCTGTTGTTAGTCTTTGATCCAAAATGTATTGAGGCTACCATGATCTGTTTTTAGTGTAAAATGTCGGTTCGAAAGGTAACGTTTCCACCTTTGCACAACAAAAACCATACCTAACAACTCCTTCTCATATGTAGATAGAGACTATTGTTGTAGATTCAAGATCCTATTGATGTAAGAAATGGTGATTTTGCATGACTTTTGCTCCAATTCCACACCCCCC
>Ga0209489_102994_pt1 | contig 33546 bp, 24 predicted proteins | sample SiratrowhiteBW_FD_187527 | JGI IMG/M metagenome (GOLD analysis project Ga0209489, IMG submission 187527) | Root nodule microbial communities of legume samples collected from California, USA - Siratro white BW (SPAdes) (version 2) | ecosystem: Host-associated > Plants > Roots > Nodule | place...
AAAATTTTTAATTTTGAAGTTTTTTTTTTTTTTTTTCAAAACACTTTTAACATTAACCTTTTAAAATTTCACATATTCTAATACAATATGTAGAAAATTTTAAGAAAAAGAAAATAAACTTAGAGCAATGTCGTTTTACAATATTGGTAACAAAAACAATCTTTTAAACTTTTTTTTACATGTCATTATGTCATTAAAGAAATTTGAAAAATCTGTAAAATGTGTAAAAATTAAAAAGTTTCACTAAAATATGTACAGTATTTATAACAGAATACTAATAGTTAATATTTGAGTTGTAAAATGCATAATTAAATCTTGAATTTTTAGATATTACCATAAGCAAAAGAATATTTTACACCATTTTTTTTGTATATTACAGTAGTTTAAACCAAATATAAATTCATTAGTTCAAAAGTCTCACCTACTGCATCATACACAAGATCATATTTTTCTGGCAGATCTTCAAAGTTGTACTTTGTATAATCAATAGCCAAGTCAACTCCTAACTCCCTTAAAAGTTCAAGTTTACCAGTGCTTGAAGTTGCTGCTATCATTGATGCCTTATAAACATGTTTGGCTAGCTGCAACCAAAACACACACATAACAATTCATCATATTAGTAAAGATGATCACATAATAAGTTTTTCGACAGAGATTAATCATAAAGTAATATATATTTTACATTAATGACATGGTAATGAAAAAATAACAACAAAATCCTTTTGAACTCATTCATATGTTAAGATGTACCTGAATGGCATAGCTTCCAACTCCACCAGCTCCTCCCAGAACAAGGACAGATTTGCCAGCAGAAAACTGAGCATGCTCAAAACCTTCTAGGGCAGTCTCAAGTGCCAGAGGAATGCTAGCAGCTTCAATGAAGCTTAAATTGGATGGTTTATGAGCCAATAGTTTCTCTTCTGCAACAGTATACTCTGACAAAGTGCCTTGAATCTTAAGATTCGACAAGCCTTGCTCGTTGATATCACCATATACTTCATCTCCAACATTAAATTTCCTTACTTCTCCTCCCACTCTTACCACTATGCCAGCAACATCAAAACCAGGCACAATCTTCACACCATAGAAAAATGTTTTAGATTGAGATTCTAATCAATTATCTAATTGCAGCCTTTCAGTCATATTAGTCTTTCAGTTCCATTATACAAAGACAGTAAGCTTTAAAAGTTATATTAATTTCAGAAACTAAATTCAAAGTTAAAGAATTTATTTGATATCTTCTGAATTTTAGAATGTTTTATAAGGAGGAATAAAATGAATTATCAAAAAAAAAAAAGTGGAGGTGTTTTGTACATACAGGTAGATGAGGGTCAGTGTCCTTGAAATCTCCATGCATCCTCTTGTAATCGACTGGATTAAGGGATACTGCTATGACCTTGATGAGCACTTGATCATCTTTGAGTTGTGGTAAGGGCCAATTGGGATCAAACTTTAGAACATCAGCTGGTCTACCATGTTGAGAGTAGTACCAAGCTTTTGTGTGGGTTGGAATAGTAGAATCAGTGCTTGATGCAGCTTCTGCCATATATTAGATCTTTGAAGTGATTAGTAAGAGATTAGGAAGAGATTAAGAGAACAAGGAGAGATGGAGATGAAGTGCATAAAGACAAAATTTATAGGCTCTAATTTGATGCAAAATTAGGAAATCATCATATATATAATATTGATGCATATCCTTATTAGAGAACTTGTTTTCTCTTGTATTTGAAATTTTGTGATTTTCTTGCAGTAATCATTATTATTTAAGAGTTAACTAGTTTCGTATTTGACTAGCTCCTACTTAAAAATTAGTGCAGGCCAAGGATGATGTTTTCTTTTGAAAAAAGAATATACTCTATGTTTGTTCAATGAACTTGTAGGAATCCACAAAAGAATAATGACGGGACAGTGAAAGTTGCATATATGTATTGAATACTTTTAACTGGTTTTTATTTATTAATACTTTTAGTTCTTAATAATGTATTAAATGTTTAACGTGTTACTAAATATTAAAACATTTTTAGCACTAAATAATTGAATAACATATAAAGTTTTTTATGGTGGATGATCATATTTTAGTTAATTTAATATATAGCAGCCGGACAGAAAGATATCATACTCTTTTTAGTGCCTGTAATCTACGTATTCATTTAATATGATTATAGTATCCTAACCACCACATTATTTAAATAGTAAATACTTTAACCCGTCACTAAGAAAATTAAGTTTTTTTTGATAAGAGAAGTTTGACCCAAACACTATGCCGAAACTATTAAAGTTTCATCTGCCTTAACAAAGTTTGAAGAGATATTTCTATGTTGAGAGCACAGAGCACAGGTTCTGTCAAATTTTTAGATTTAGAAAAGTTTCGTGGAAGACATTATGGGTGTTAATAAAAGAGTGTTTACTTTTGTTTTCATTGTAAGACGTAACTCTTTCATAGAGAGCAAATACAATGATTTGAATTTGGAGAGATTTTCAACCTTATATTTATTAAAAGACACAAACATTTCTTAGTATGCAGATTTAATAATTTGATGATCGTACCATCATGCAACTCTCCATATCTTGCTATGATTTGGTAAAGAATAATGAGTGACTTCGTAAAAAATACTCAGTTAGTCAAGATTGACTTAATAAATAATACTCGTTTAGTCAGAAGTGACTTGATAAAAAAATACTAGGTCAAGTTAAAAGTAACTTTAGAAAAAATATTCTTTAATGATATTAGTCAAAACTGATTACAATATTTAAGAATATTCATTGAGCTAAGAGTGACTTTCAGAAATAATACTTAGTTAAGTCAAGAGTGACTTGTGGAAAGAATACTGAAAAAGTTAACTGGGAGTAACTATGAATCCAAATAATAGATCGCTGCATTAGTTTGTCTAGTGAAAATCAATGTTAATTGAAAACTGAATATAGTATGTGACAGCAGACGAAACAGTATAAACTGCTGCGTGTCTTTAATCTTTCTTGTTCTCTTTACGTTATATGTTATTATCGTTTGTATTAACCAAAAAAGAAAATATTATTACAAATACACACATTTTAAAATTATTTTTATTTAAGTATTTTTGTTAAGCTTTTAAGTTGTATCTGTTATGATCCATTCGAGGCAAGAAATATTGTTTGATGATTTATTAAAACAATCTAGAAAATTCCTTAGTCACGTGATTTAGTTGAGTTGCTAAGTTGTGTCTAATTAGATCTCTCAAACAAAAGAATTATGTATGATCACTTGATGAACTAACTGTCGTGTAAGTGTTTCTGATCAAACGATGTTTGTAAAAGTTTTTAAGTTTGATAGAAACACAATTTAACTTTTCCTTTTTTTGTTTTTCTTGTTTTGTATAACAAACAAATTGTTCTTACTATGCATTGCATGTCCCAAGAATTACGTCCATTGATTAAAGAAACCTTTAGACAAATAGTAGTTTGTTTTCAAACTTAATGATCTTGATGGCAAAATAATTTTCACATCCAACAAATAAAGAACATTATGCAACAGTTAACATATTATAAAGAACATCTGGGTTGAGATAGTTCTTGGTTAATCCTTGAGTCATAAAATTAGATTGTTTGAAGTGCAATATGATTCATCGATCTCACACAATGCAGGAATTGAAGAAAAATCTCCACTATGATTTTTCCAATGTGTAAATCCTTTTTTACTAATTTCATCACATCATAATCTTCATATTTCCTACATTTACAAAATTTATAGGAGCATCTTATCCTTCCTTTTGCAAGGTTGTTTACAATATGATCAAATTTGTGAATTCCAATAACAAAATTCTTTAATGACACTTCAATTCAAATCTACTCTATTATCGATAAATCTTCAATGTCATTCATCTTTGTTACATTTTCATACAAGAATCACTTACAACGCAATTGTTTCAAACATAACACGTTCGACATGAAATTGCAATCTTTAGTATCACTGTATGCAAAACTTACTTAATATGTTAATACATTTCAAACTAAATTCACTTAAGCATCACAAAAAAAAGCTTTTAGCGAACATGAATTTTGCTTAAGTTGATGTTACACCACACGACACCTGCTAAAGTTTCCGATCTTCACTTCAGTTCATAATGCTTAAGTGTGTCTTACAGAACACTTAATCACCTTCTGCTTATAAAGTGTTCAAGCTTCGCCAGATCAAGTATCGATTAAAGCAACAAACTAACCTTGTTCAAGCGACAAAATGCCAGAACCTAGTTCGCTTTATGCACCGGATAACCTTACATATTTATATTTACTCATCATGTGGGGAAGGATAAGCTAGTAAGAATATGAATATGATTGTTAATGAATCAATTAAGAAAACATGAGTATACCCAATATTTGAGATGAATGAGATTAAACATGTCATGGGTGAAAAGTTTTAATATATTTTAATTAGAGTCGTGTATTTAAAGAAGTGGTTGAGCTTAAGAAATAGATAAGTATAAGATTTTCACTTAATCATGAAATATACATACAATATACATGTCGAAATCTATTTTTGTAAATATATCTATATATAATTTTTTCTGTTTAAAAAAATCATTTTTTTAACAGCAAAAAATAAATTAATGGAAACACTTAAGGGGTGCTCTAACTCTATTACAAGAAAAAATAAATGAAACCGAACCAAGAGAAATCTACATCACGGTAGCCACCACTACAGCACCCAAAACAACACTCAACACAAACACTATAAAACCTAACAAAGTAGGACCTTATCCATCGGTAATACCTTTAGCACTAAACATCTCACGTTCAACAAATAAGACATGTGAACACACCCAAACCCAATCCACTATGATCCCATCAGACATAAAGACTTTAGCAGTGACCTAATCAAATTATAAAATGGCCTTCTCAAATTTGCATTGTCTTTCATAGTCTATGACACAAAAACCTTGAGAATTTGTTACAAAGAAACAAAATCACGGTGGTGTCTACTAGTAACTTTATTTGTCATTAATTTTGTAGTAATAGTAGCTTTGCTCGTTGAAGGCATCTTTAAAGTTTCAAAAAAATTCATCATTCATAGCAAGCAAAATCCACATAAAGAGAATTATGGACGTGTCTAATTTCAAGATTGCCCCTTACTGTGGCAACAAGAAGCTATTAACATGTCTATACATGAGTACTTTCCAGACCTTGAATTAATTTTCTTGTACATATTTGTTGCCAGTCTTTATTCTTCAGCAGTTATAAATACACAAACAGAACAAATTACATGAAACATAGTGAAAGACGCACACAAACCTTAACTAACTAGTGCATACACACCCAACATATAGATACAGATAGATATATATATCAATTGGGTATGGGATAAATAACCACTTTTCCTGTGGCTCTAGAAGTTTCTAAGTAGGTATATGCTTCAACAAGGTGAGAAAATGGCAGTGGAGTCTTTGGATCAAGTAATGGTTTCACTTGACCATTCTCAAAGTAAGGTCTTAACTTGTCTAAAATGGAGCCTTTAGAAGTTAGCACAAAATAAATGGCTGGTGGAAGTCCAGGAGGTATTATTGTCACAGCTTTGCCACCTTCCTTCACAGCCTTCAGGGCTCTATCAGGCTCTCCTGTGTTTCATGGTTTCATCATCAAACAATGCTTACATTCACAGATACATACAGAATGAATGAAATTTCTCAAGGTCAACTGTTCTTAGAAGAAAAAAATAATAATTAATATGACCTTTAGGGTAATTATTATTATAAAATATAATTTATTATTACAAAAACAAATTATTTTACACACTTTTGCTCATATATATTCTGGTTTAAAGAACTGACCTATTGTGTCGTACACTACATCAAACTTCTCTGTTAAGTCTTCAATGTTCTCCTTTGTATAATCAATTGCCCAATCAGCTCCCAATTTTCGTAGAAGTTCCAATTTTCCAGTTCTAGAAGTTGCTGCTATCTTTGATGCACCATAAACATGCTTTGCAAGCTACATCCAAATATATACATTGCAAAATTATGTATGAGATCTGCTATCATGTTACCAAAGACAAGTTCATTAGACTTTTCAGAATTAACTAGTACAGTTTTTTGTTACAGAACGTAATCAAGAATTTTCCCAATCTTCTTTATTAGTTTTTGAGGAAGTTTCTTTGTTGGTGTATGCATGAGAAGACTTACTATTTATATAAAATAATCTAAATTTGATTTTACATATACATACATACATACCTGAATAACAAAGTGACCAACTCCACCAGCTCCTCCCGTAACAAGAATAGATTTTCCAGCAGAAAACTCAGCTCGTTCAAGGCCTTCGTAAGCAGTTTCTACTGCTGCAGGAATGGCAGCAGCTTCGATGAAGCTTAGATTTGGTGGCTTCAGAGCTAATAACCTTTCTTCAGCAATAGTATACTCAGACAAAGTTCCAAGGGCCTTTAGGTTTGTTACTCCTTCCTCGTTGATATCACCATATACTTCATCACCAACCTTGAGTTTTTTCACTTCTCTTCCCACAATCACCACCACACCAGCAACATCAAAGCCAGGAACAGTCTTCACAAGCCATCAAATGAAAAAGAAGGTTATATTTGTATCTACTGAAGAAACATCTATGTTAAATTAATGGAATGGTTTTTTTAAAGTATAAATCTGTTTGTTTCAGTTCAAATTTTTTTCAAAAATCCATACTATACCCATCTCTTTCCCACTGAAAAACCATCAATTACATGTTGGAATGAAAATCTTTCTGTCAAACAAGACATTTTAGTATGTAAGGAGAAATTAAACTAACCTAAGTTCTCAGTTTACCATGTTAACAAGCAAAAACACAATATTTAAAGTGTAAACTTGTGCCAATTTTGACTTCAGCACATTTCAACGATCACATAAAATTGTAGACGATACATACAGGTAAATGAGGGTCATAATTCTTGTACAAGCCGTTCATCCTCTTGTAATCAATGGGATTAAGGGCTGCTGCAACAACCTTGATGAGGACTTGGTCATCTTTGAGTTGTGGTAATGGCCAATTAGGGTCTAATTTGAGAACATCTGGGCTACCATGTTCAGAGTAGTACCAAGCTTTTGTGTGGGTTGGAATAATAGGACCAGTGCTTGTTGCATCTTCTGCCATGTTGGATCCTTGTGGTGATTAGTTGATGGATATATAAATTAAGAAGAGGGAGAGAATTTAGATGGAGATGAAGTGCATAAGGGTATACATATTTATAGGATCTGGTCTGATGGAACATCAGCATTGGGATTTAATCCTGCATAATTCAGTTTGATTTCCTCTTTGCATGTTTTCCATTTCTTAAGTAGCATGTGGGGTACCCTTTTCTCGTACATTCAAATTTTATCCAAATAAATTAAGTTTCGTATTCTTTGAAATTTTGTGTGTCTTAAACACAGTTAGTTATCAATTATCAACCAAAGTATAGTAAGCTCAATTGAGTCATTAGTTAAGAAATATAATAGTTTGGTTTTGTTTAGAATAATATGATAGTAACCTTTCAACTGAATCTGATATATAATAGTTGGTTTTGTTTAGAATAATATGATAGTAATCTTTCAACTGAATGTCAGATAAGACAAGTCACAAGGGAGCTGTATGTTATTTTGTCATTGGACTTGTTTTAGATAGCATATATTTGTAACATTCTAATTGGTATATGATCTTGTAAATTGTAAATGATGGATTGAATTATAGAGATTATGTGTGTGTGATTGGTTGTGCACGTCATGCATGATGTGTTACTGTATTAAACTTTTATTCAAGTTTCATTGAATTATTCATCCTCGTACCAAACCTAACTTTGAGTTGAATCAATTCATTAAAGCAACAATTTTTGTTTATGTGTTTATTGCTGCCATTTATGTTTGGTTCGTTCTGCATGTCATGCATGATGTATACCATTTTTGTTTTGCGTTCGACTTTTTTTCTCTGAGTAATTGAATTATTCATATCCAGTCAATGAGTGATTTAATTAGTGGAATATACTTTTTATAATTTTATTTGCTCGCATTTATATTTTTTATTTGTTTAAAGTATCTTATATTAAAACTGTATCCAATAAATAATAAAAATATATTTTTTTTATCGGTAAAAAATATAATAAATTAGTTTAAAAGAAGTTTAAAAGTATTTACACTTCACAACTCATGCATGAAGACAAATACAACTTCAAGTTCTATGAAAAGAAGTTTAAATGTATTTACACTTCACAATCCTTTGATAGCCAAAGAGTGTCTATTACTCCCTCCAGTTTCAGATTGGAATACTGTAAAAAAGATAATGTGATTTACATACCTAATCTAGATGTTTTTAATGACAAAAGAATGAAAAAATGTTTTTAATGACAAAAGAATAAATTCAAATAAATCTAAATCAAAGGTGAAGACATAGAAAATAAACAATGGTGCAAAAAGAAATGAAATATTGGGTCTAGACTTATTTAAAAATCTAAAGGATGTGCAGAAAGTAATTCAAGAGGTGCAAGAAGCATTCCTGAGGTGCAGAATTATTATGCTGATGGGCTCAAACCCAGTTTTATCTTAGTGGAGGGCAAAACTGGAATCGGAAATGTAGGTAGCATTTGGTGGTGCAAAAAATGGTACGAGAGATGTAGGAAGTAGTTTCAAGTGGTGCAGAAAGTGTTTTAGGAGGTGTAGGGCGCGTGTTGGGCTGCAGCCCAATGGCACTTAAGCTTGGTTCGTGGAATTAGGGACGCGCGGAAGGTGTTCGATGAAATGCTTGAGAGTGGCGTGGAGCCGAATTCCATGACTTACAGTGTTTTGATTCGGCAGAGGAAGACGATGAGTGTGGAAACTGAATTTAGTTATAATATTCTAATCAACTTTGCGTGCAATCTTGGTTTGAAAAGTGAAGCTTACCAAATTGTCACAGAGATGAAAAAGAATGGGCTCACGCCTGATTCTGTGACATGGAGAATTCTAAGTTAAATGGCAAAGGGGACAAGGACATCGTACCATGTCCACATTTTATTAGGCATGACATGAATTTAGGATTGAAGTAATTGAAATTAGGTTTGTGCTTTAAAATATGAAATAGGCGTTACAACATTAAATTTTACCAGCTAAAGTGTATAACTCGTTTTACATTGGTTCATACTCAGTACCGGAGTTAATTGAGAGTTGGTACACTTCGTTGGTTTCACATCTGTTTCCTAAGGTTAGGGTAAATTATTTCAATAATGTTGCAGTCTTTGTTTCAATGTTTGGTGTAATTAAACATTCTGCAAATAAGGTTTTACTTGTCAGAGATTATTAAAATTTTTTGACGAATCTGCATTTTTTTCAGTGATCCACTATTTGTTTGTCAATGTACGTTGTTCAATTTTTATAATATTTACAGTTTATTTGTGAATTTTTATATTTTGAAGGGTTATTTAGTTATTGTTGGGATGTATCTTTTGAAGTAGTGGTTTACCATGGAGATAAATTTGTAAATATGGATGAAATGAAATATGATAGTGGGATATCTACTAAATAATCTAATCTAGATAGATAGAGCTATTATATTCTCAGAGGAATAGGGTATATTTTAGTAGTTAAATTATGATGTTCTGTTGATGACTATATTAAAGATATTAAAGCCTTTACTTGGAACCAATAAAAGATTTTTGCATTTAACATTTGTATTGAAATTTGAGTATTAATGCAACTTACTTTTAGTTCCAGAACCAACTTTTATTGCTCTGTTATATCTGATAATGTCAACAATGCTTTGGGGGCTGCTCACCTGCACTGCTTGGAAGAACTGGCTCAAAATGTCAGGTATTGACTTAATAACTTGTTCCTGTGAAGTGTGCTGAAGACCAAAGCCAAGATCATTTTGTCCAATATCAAAGGTGTATAGGGCCCTGGAAAAGTCCTCAGGCCTTGGAATACTACTTTTGAAAGGTGGCTTTATCCCTGGAAACATCACACGGATTCAAGTTTTAATGTCGCCACTCGTTAAGAATCAACATTGTTAAGGTGGGAGCAACCAGAAACATTAAGATGAATGTGTGGCTACACAAGAAAGGATAGACTATAAAAATGATTGTACATGAAGAAATATTGGTATGACACCAACTGAAGAAAATATGTCAAAAAATCGGTTAAGATAGTTTCAACGTGTGAACAAGAAGGTTTTCGGAAGAAGTAGTGATGAAAATAGATTGTATGGTTTATAGAGAAGGACAATGAGACCAATAGGAGGAGATTTTTAAGAAAGATTTCTTAGTAAATAATATTTCTAAAGACTTAGTCTTCAACTGAGGTTAATGATGTTGTGTAGTCCAAGTGAACCAAGGTTTTTGTTGTTGTATTAAATTCTGATTATGCTTCAGGATGTTCACAATTCTTGTTTGAACTCAGAAACAATATCTATAGACATTAGCATGCTAACAAAATCGCATAAAAATGAATGAAAATGCAGAGGGGAAAAGAAACAAACTGTTGTCAGAAAGCTGATTGAAGAGAATGTTTGTGCGAGACTTGAACTGTAGAAACTGGTCCACTTGAAGGCCAAGAGGGAATGGACTAAACCCACCAGGCCGAATAGAGGAGCCTCCTACTGCAAAGTTTGCACCATGCCTATAATTTGATCCAACTGAGTCCAAATATCCAATCACGTATGGCAGCTTCAACTCTTCAGCTACATATATCCACACACATCCCCATAAAAAGAGATGCACATAAGAAATGCAGAACTTCCATAGTCCAATAAATGAGTAGCCAACAGGATTAGAATGATCTCATCAAAGATGAGTGAAAAGGGTGGCTATTTAACTGATACATACTAAATAAAAATCACATACAAGTAAGAGTATGTTGGTATAAAGCTAAAAGATGTAAAACACTGACACTTCTGTAGAATAACTTATTGACATGTCATACATTTCTGGGACACTAACACTTGAAGGAAACTTTTCAACAAATGTTAAACGCTTTTCAACTGTGTATGTGAGCAGACAACATGACAGAGAATTCTCAAAAGGATTTTTAGAGTGTATCCAAACAAGGATTAAATGTATTATCTATCATGGTTTTGAATATGTGAGGAAAAATATAGACTATGCTTTGCTTACTCATGTAATCTATGATGAGCCATCAGAAGCCCTTCCTGAGAGGCTTTCTAACAAGCTTGTGCCATTAGGAGGCTTCACCCTTGTGAATGCTGCAGAAACAGCTCCCGTGTCTGAATTTGAGTCGCCAAAGTTGTAAATTGCTGGGAACCAACATTTGCTAAAGTTGGAATCTTTCCCAGATGAGACTTGAATGAATGTACATGCAACTTGAACCACCCAAATGCATAAATCAGATTCCTAAAATTCATGGTTGTGCTGTGGTAGCAATCTCTATAAGTTGTTTCTGAAAAATGGTCCTTTACAACTCAATAAATAGGATCATGAAGTGCCCTTTTCAGACTCCAGTGAGGCAACGACTATTCGGTGCTAACTCTGAAGAAGAGAGATGTATATCACCGACAATATTTTCTCAATAGTTATCTGCACATATAAGTTTGTGGCATGACAGTAAATATATGCAATCTTATAGGGTAAAACATTCAATAAATTTCCCATAGCAGTTACTCTGTAACTATAAAAAGATTATCAACTTCATTAATAACTAATTTAGATTAAAAAAATTGTTCATTACTTCTAATTTATTTATCATACTTTTTTATATAATTTGATCACATGTGGTAGTTTATATTTGGAAAATAGAGTAAATTATTGGTTTAAAGAAGATCTGTATAAAGTCTCTATATTACACTTCTCACCTTTTGTGATATATTAATGTCAAAAGGAATAATTTTTTAAGTGTCATCATTGCAAAGCATTTGAAAGTTTATCATACAGCTTTAATATCTAAGTATCAATTTTTTGGTCTATATAGTTACCCCATTTTGTATATATATATTTTTTGCATTTTATAATCCAAATTTTAGTTCTTATACAAATAGTTGAGTTGTTGCACAGTTTCTGTGATAGTTTATTAATGTCAGAAAATGGGGTCTAGTATTAGCAATAGCAACAAAACAATAAAAGTTGTAAATTGCTGGGAACCAACATTTGCTGAAGTTGGAATCTACAATATAATAATTTCTACAATATCCCCTGTTCAAGAAAAGACATTGTTGCACTCCAAGAAAGCAGGTTATTCAAAAGGACTCCAATGTCATGATGCTTAAGGAGATAATTGTCCTCTGTCTTTGCTGTAATATAAATGCAGGGTCTGAATAGAGATCAAAATACAACGAAAATCATTGATACCACTTATCTAAATGGATTGCTTAACAATCTCAGAAAGTAATATGATATTCAATTAGCTAGCTTAATCTCTGATGTAGGAGTCACAATTGGTACAAACAGATTTTGAAAGACCTATGCAAGAAATAGGGTAGAAACACATTCATAAAAAGGTTACCATCACTTCCGAAGGTTTGCATCAAGATAGAATGAGGGGTCAAGAAGGATATCCTTAAAGAATTGCTTAGAATCCTGTCAGTCAAAGAGGGTGTCTTTTGCTCCATACAGACTCAGATTGGAATACTATAAAAAGATAATGTGATTAGCAATCAAATCATTAAAATATATAAAATCAATATAACTCTAGTATATTGTTCTCATATTTAGCATTTCTATAGTAGTCTTCTATACATTACTATTTTTCATTTATGTTTTTGGGTCTAAACAAAAGATTTGAAGTTATCATATTTGTTAACTGACAATTTAAATCAAACTTATCCTATGTGAAATTTAGCATAAAAACAAAACAATAAAAATTATTAATGTGATTACTTTTACAATGTTGTAACCAGCAAATCCAATATTTGCAATGCTAAAACATAATTACTAATTTTGTTGAAAAGCAATATCAGATAACAATAGGAAAAAACAAGTTGTAAGAAAAAAATGTTTGATTTGGAAAAATAATTATATTAATTGATCTGGTAGAATTTTGAAATATATTTAAAAGTATAAAAGATATATTATACGAAGAAGCTTGTCATTTTACTTTATTCATATAATATATGAAGTAAAAATATTATGAAATATCAAATATCAACAGTATATGAATATTAGTTTTTAAAATTTAAATAATAAATAAATATTTTTTTTGTACAAAAACTATTTTTCTTAAAAAAATGAATGATTCATAAAAACTAATTTAAGTAGAAGATATTATGAAAATGTTATCGATGAGATTTCCAGATTGAAATATTTGCAACTAACAAGACTGTAACGGGAAAAGTAGAGAGATATTGTGGAGAAGTAGCACCTGTTGAAGTCAGCAGATAAATTTTGAACTTGCTACTCATCTTATTACAGAATAGTCAGTCGTTGAATGTGAGCAATCTTTGCCCAGTCTTCGCCTTCTGGATTTTGACAACGCTGTTTGAGCAATGGACATCTCCAAATTAGAAGAGAAGAGATGGATTTGGGGAGACCCTCCTCTGGTAAGCATTGGAGGTTGGGGCAGTGAGAAAGTTCGATAGAGGAGAGGTGGCAAAGACCCTTGTACTCCATCTTTTTCAGATTTGGACAACTAGAGATTTGAAGAGAGGTCAGAGAGCTTGGCAGCAAAACTTCATCGGGAAAACACTCCACATCCACCTTTTCAATCCACAACCTTTCAAGACATTTGTTGGCATCCAAGGCCTCTCTCAGGGAGGCAATGAGTTTTAAACTTGAAAGAGACATACGTTTTACATTTGATGGCAAACCTCCGTCTGGGAACTTCTCCACTCCTGGACACTCAACTATATGCAGTCCGGTAAGAGACGGAAGCAGGATTTGCATACTAGGAAATGATTCAAATTGAGGGCAATCCTCAATTGTTAGTTTGTTGAGACGATTATGAGCGTACTCCTGTGAAATTCTTCTTAGGTTTTGGCACCTTCTCAGTTCAAGTGAATGGAGCTTTGGAAAGAAATCTAGCGGAAAGATTGTAAGAGAGTGGCAAGAACCATCAATCCTCATTTGTTCAAGGAAATCGTAATGGGAAACGGGAATAATCACTAGTGGACATGCACTAATGCTCAAGAATTCAAGCGACGATGTATCCATGTTGTTTTCGCTAATGATGAGCTTATCACAATCATGTATGCTTTAAACGAAGAAGTTGCTCTGACAGACCTTTCAGTTTAGGACATTGATACACATAAAGATATTGAAGACGTGGAAAACAAGTAGTTTTACATTCCCATTCTTCCCATTCCTTCATGTTCTCGAATTTCAATCTTTCTAAGGACACAAATGAAGAAGAGCTGCTCTCATAAAATTCAGCACCAATGCTTACTATTCCATCAAATCCTCTAATTATGAGGGTCTTCAGAGATGACAAAAGTCCAAAGGAAGGCAAACACAGGCAATATTTACAGTTCATTAACTGTAAGAATACCAAATTTGATAATGAATTATTGAATATCCAACTTGGGAATTGAGTACCATAATAGCTCCTTATTGTTAAACATTCCAAATGTTTGAAAGGTTGTAGATTCTCAAGTACATTCTTTTCTTTCTTAGGATCATCAGGGATGTGATGCGAGTTCCATTTTAACTCTAGGTCCACAAGGTTTTTACTTTTCAAATTTGTTTCTAATGCTTCCAAAGGATTCATAATATTCTGCACCTCTTTGATTGATAGCCATCCATGAAGATTCAGTGCTCCTAACAACTTAGTACTGAGCTCACTATTTCTATCAATGAAAAATGTACTCAGTACTTGAAGATTCTTGAATTCTCCAAAATGCCTTGGCATCTTGGTGACTTTTGTATTTTCAAATTCGAGGCAACGCAATTTGGTGAGTTTATGCAAATTTGAGGGAAACTCTTTCAGTTCGAGACAATAGTTCAACTTCAGTATTAGCAAGTTATATAGCAAACATATTGAGTCGGGTAGTTTTTGAATCCAAGTCTGTGAAAGATCTAACGACTGGAGATGTTTAAGATCACCTACAGAATCAGGGACCTCTCTAAGGTCCAAAAAACCACGAAAATATAAGACGCGTAAGAACTTAATCTTGGAGAACAAATCATGTAACCTTGAATTGGCAATGAAAACTGCCAACGAATGTTCTCCCAATGTGTGTAATAGGAAGAAATGAACGAAGTCTTTTAGCATCAGTTAAACTGCCAAAACCATCAAAACATTTGACGTCATTGATTGCAAATGAAAAGTGACGGGTTGTTTTCGGCATACATCGGCCTTTATCAAAGTTCAACCTGAAACAGAAATCCCCACAAACATATTTTGCCAAATCATTCAAGAGGTCATGCATGACGAAATGCCTGTTCAAGCTTGATTCATACAATGTGACAAAATGCCTTTCTGTGTTTGATTGTTGAAAGAAAGATCGTGACAATAGATCATTAAAGTACTGTTCTCCAACTTCTTCTGGTTGTCCAATTTGCTGTGGACACTGTAGAAAATTTTCGCCCATCCACAACAAAATTAACTCTTGTTTCACAAACTCGTAATCTTTGGAGAATAAGGCACAATAAGCAAAGCACCTTTTAAGATGAGAAGGAAGGTAGTGATAGCTTAGAAATAGCGCAGGGATAATTTCACTGTCTTCTTTTGGTAAGTCCCATATATTGCTTTCTAATATGCTCTGCCAATCTGAAATGGATGACTTTGTGCGTAACAAGCATCCAATCGTTTTCAAAGCTAGAGGTAATCCCTTGCACTTCTCAACTATCCTTCTGCCAATCTCCTTTAACTCATCGTTCAATTCAAGATTATCATCTTTTGATGCGTGTTTTTCAAAAACTTTCCAGCATTCATCCTCTCGCAATTGCTTTAGGCGATGGACTTTAGACTGCATGATAGAAGCAACATTCTCATGACGTGTTGTCACAAGAATTCTACTTCCTGGAGCCCCATAGGTAAGAGGAGTTTGCACAGCTTCCCATTTATCTCGTCTTTGGTTCCAAACATCATCCAATACAAGAAGAAATTTCTTTCCCGATAAATTCTCTTTCAGTTTTTGGTGAACCATTTCTAGGTTTCCACTGTCATCTTTCTTATCAGTGATTGCGTCGAGAATTGTTTTCGTCAAGGTCAAAACATCAAAATGATCTGAAACACAGACCCAAGCTTTGGTATCAAACTTAGCATGGTCCATCTTTGGGTCATTGTATACATGTTGGGCGAGTGTGGTCTTACCTAACCCACCCATTCCCACAATAGAAAGTATTGATGGTTGGTTTTGAATGTCGGTTTCCAATGTGAGCCAATTCATTATCGTTTCTTTGTCGGAATCTCTGCCATAAATAACGCTTTCAGCCACCAAAGAAGTTGATGGCAATTTCTGTGTCACGTTACTACCAGATCCAATAGTAGAATAAGTAGACTCTTTCAAACCTAGAGCACCCTTTTGCCTTGCAAGATATTCTAGTTTGTCAAGGATTTCTTTCAACCCTGATTCAATTTTCTTGTTAAATGAACTAAAAGTAGCATTGAAGAAGTTTGATACCTTGTAAGTGATGGTTTGAGGTTGAGATTGAGCTTCCACTTGGCATCTGGTGAATTCATAGTCTATTTCACCCAAAAAATCCTCTGCATCAAAGACAGCCTCTTTGACAGCAAAAAGCCATGCTTTGACGTGTGGATCTCTGAACTGCTTTAGTTCTGCATCGTCAGCGAGAGCATTGATGGAGTGCAGCATGATGTTCAAATTGGCGAGCAGCTTCTCATCAAGTTTTCTTCGACGAAAGAAGTCAAGAAGTTGAGGAGAAGTGAGCCTGTCGAAAGCAACCTGAAGAAAAGCGGAAAGAAGAGCACCACCAACAAGTTCTGCTGCCATGGTACGAATTGGAAAGGGAGTGAATGGTGAATGAAAGTGTGTAATTTGAAACGGAAGTTTAAGAGACAGTGATTCAGTGCAGGGATGGTATCGTGATGAAATGAGTAGTTATCCATTTTACGAAGAAGCATGACTTCACTTTAGCGACAGTGAAACATCTTTTCCTTTGATGGTTACTCAACCAATAACTTTTAATACTTTATGACAACGCTATTCTCATCCTTGTTACGCAATAATGGTTAGATTAAGAACGGACCTTTCAAACATTGGAACATTGGATAAGTTTGATTCACCATTATAAAATGTGAGCAATTGGATACTCATTCGACGGTTGTGATGAATTTAAAGTGTGAAAGTTTGGAATCCTGAGTGTAGGAAATCTGTCTAGAGAGAGGGTTGAGGGGCCAGTGAAGCGATAATTGTTGAGTGTTTCTGATAGGAAAAGTGTTCACAGCAGTAATCCATCAATGGATGTCTGACAATACTGTAAGAAATCACCAAAATTTTCACCACTGACATCTGACTTGATATTTAGTATTTTGAAAGCAAAATTTTATATTGGCCAAATAAACTTTAATTGCTTGGATATTCTCTGACCTCAAAAAAGTTATCTTTTTTGCATCAATTATATCATATTGATGCAAATTTATTTGATTACTAATGCTCATTCTTTCTTTGTTCACTTAATTGGTTATCATGAGATAATTAAGCTAGTTTAGTATATGCAGTTAGTAATTTTTAATTAGCCAAGATTAGTCTTTTTGTTCTCTGTATTGATGATTTTTCTCAACTTGGTTTAATAGCGGTTTCTTCTCTGCATTTTTGGTTCTACTATGCTACTGGTTTAATGCAGTATATGGTGAATTGATTGTCCTCAAGTGTCCTACTTACTATTATGTCACGCTTCTTTAGTTATGCAGCCAAAAACTGAGCATGCTTATGCATTGAGTGTTGAACCATCAAAGCAACGATTACACATCTGCTCTTCTGTATTGGATATATCTTGGAGATAAGTTTTCTTTGTCATTTGGTTCCTATGATAGCAGTGAAAATGCGCTGTGCTCCCGCATGTCATTGACTTGTTTGTTATATCTTGCACACACAGAATATATAATATGTATAGTTTATTTGTGAATTTTTATATTTGCAAGGGTTATTTAGTTATTGTTTAGATGTATGAGATATCTTTTGAAGTTGGGGTTTACCATGGGGATAAATTTGTATTAAGAATTGATATTGACCACTGGTGGGATAAACATCTATGAGTGAATGGTTTTCACATGATGCGCAACTCCAAAAACTATCATGTGAAAAATTGTTTGACTTGGGCCTATTAAATTTGATTGTGTTTCGTCTTACCAGTTATCTCAATCTTTTGCACTAAGGAGGAACCTAATTGCAAATTCAACAACATTCAATTATTACACCATTAAAATTCAAATTAAAAATTGGATATAATTTTTCTCAGATAATTAATGGTATTTTTTAATAATATATTTTGCATTACACATGTAATGTGGATTTCTATTAACGTATCTAAAAGATATTGTAAAATATCTAATGTTGCTTCCATTAACAAACACGTATACCTTTTAGGGTTCAATAATTACACAAGCTTTACATACCTAATCTATATTCAATCCAAATCTGAAGAGGAAAATTGTAATGTCAGAAGTAAAAGCCAAGTGCAATGCTCACTGCTTCAAGTAATCATGAAGAGAAATACAAGTTGAAGTTCTAAGAAAGGAAGTTTAAAAGTATTTTTGCATTTCACAACTCCATTTGCTTCAATTTCAAACCCTTTTACTTATTTTCTGGGTATTTCATCGTAAAATGGTACAAACAGACCTTGAACGAGCTATGGAAGAAATAGGGTTGAAAACATGCATAACAGGTTACCATCAGTTCTGAAGGCTTGCATCAAGGTAGAATGAGGGGTCAAGAAAAATATCCCTAAAATATTGCTTAGAATCCTTTGCCAGCCGAAGAGGGTGTCTTCTGCTCCCTCCAGACTCAGATTGGAATACTGTAAAAAGATAATGTAATTAGCAATCTAATCATTGAAATATATAAAATCAATATAACTCTAGTATATAGTTATCATATTTAGCATTTCTATGCTATACATCTGTATTTTTCATTTATGTTTTTGGGTCTAAACAAAAGATTTAAAGTTACATTTTTTGTTAACTGACAATTTAAATCAAACTTATCCTATGTGAAAGTTAGCAGAACAACATAATAATAAAACTTACTAATGTGATTACTTTTACAATTTTGTAATCAACAAATCCATAGTGATATTTGCAATGCTTGATAATTACTAATTTTGTTCAAAATCAATATCAGATAACAATAGAAAAAAGCAAGAAGTAGAAAATTGTTTGATTTGAAAATATATATATATATCATGGCGATTACAGAATGAAATGTTTGGAAGTAAGAAGATTGTAATTGTGGAGAAGTAGCACCTGTTAAAGTGGCAGACAAATTTTGAACTTGCGGCTAATCTTATTATCTAATATCCAGTTTTTGAATGTGAGAAATCTTTCCCCAGTCTTCGCCTTCTGGATTCTCACAACGCTTTTTGAGCAGTGGACAGTCCCAAATTTCAAGAGATGAGATGGATTTGGGGAGACCCTCCTCTGGTAAGCATTGGAGGTTGGGGCAGTGCCAAAGTATGAGAGAGGAGAGGTGGTAGAAACCCTTGTACTCCATCTTTTTCAGATTTCGGCAATTAGAGATTTGTAGAGTGGTGAGAGAGCGTGGCAGCAAAACTTCATCGGAAAAACACTCCAAGTCCACCTTTTCAATCCAGAAGCTTTCAAGACATGTGTTGGTCTCTCTCAGGGAGGCGATAAGTTTTAAACTTGAAAGACCCATACTTTTTACATTTGATGGTAAACCTCCGTCTGGGAACATCTCCACTTCTGGACACTCAAATATCTGCAACTTAGTAAGAGACGGAAGCAAGATTTGCATGCATTTTGGCAACAACTTCAAATTCTCACATCCTGCAATTGTCAGTTCTTGTAGCCATGGTGCAGATAATCCTTCACTGGGAAATGATTCAAATTTAGGGCAACTATATATTCTTAGTTTCTTTAGATGATTATGAGCGTGCTCCTGAGAAATTCTTCTTAGGTTTTGGCACTTTATCAGTTGAAGAAAACAGAGCTTCGGAAAGAAATCTAGCGGAAAGATTGTAAGACAGTCCCAACCACCATCAATCTTCATTTCTTCAAGGAAATCGTAATGGGTAATTGGAATAATCACTAGTGGACATGCATAAATGCTCAAGTATTCAAGCGACGATGTTTCCATGTTGTTTTCGCTAATGATGAGCTTATCACATCGACCAATAAATAGATCTTTTAAACAACGAAGTTGTTCTGACAGACCTTTCAGCTTGGGACACTGATTAATCCAAAGACGTTGAAGACGTGGAAAAGAAGTAGTTTTACATTCCCATTCTTCTCATTCCTTCATGTTGAAGAATTCTAAACTTTCCAAGGACAGAAATGAAGAGGAGCTGCTCCCATAAAATTCAGTACCAATACTCACTATTCCATGAAGCCCTGTAATTTTGAGGGTCTTCAGAGATGACAAAAGTCCAAGGGGAGGCAAACATAGGCAATATTTACAATTCTCCAACCATAAGAATACCAAATTTGATAATGAATTATCGAATACGGAATTGTGTGCCACAATAGCTCATGATTGTTAAACGTTCCAAGTGTTCAGAAGGTTGTAGATTCTCAAATACTTCCTTTTCTTTCCTTGGATCATCAGGGATGTGGTCCGACTTCCATTTTAACCTTAGATCTACAAGTTGTTTACTTTTCAAATTCGCTTCTAATGCATCCAAAGGATTCACAATATTTTGCACCCCTTTAATTGATAGCCTTCCATTAAGATTAAGTTCTCCCAGCTGCTTAGTACTCGACTCACTATTTCTGTCAACCAAAAACGTACTCAGTGCTTGAAGATTCTTCAATTCTCCAAAATGCATTGGCATCTTTGTCACTTATGTATTTTCAAATTCTAAGCAACGCAATTTGGTGAGTTTATACAAATTTGAGGGTAACTCCTTCAGACTTGAACAACTGTTCAACTTCAGTATTAGCAAGTTATATAGCAAACATATTGAGTCAGGTAGTTTTTGTATCTTAGTATTGGAAAGATCTAACGAATGGAGATGTTTAAGATCACCTACAGAATCTGGGACCTCTTCAAGGTTAATACAAGTATATAACGATAAGAGGCGTAAAAACTTAAACTTGGAGAACAAATCATGTATCGAAACCTTGAATTGCCAATGAAAATTGCCAAGGTAAGTTCTCGCAGTTTCTGTAATAGGAAGAAATGAACGAAGTCTTTTAGCATCAGTTAAACTCACTAAACCATCAAAATATTTGACGTCACTGACGCCAAATGAAAAGTGACGTGTTGTTTTCGGTATACAATTGCCTTTATCAAATTTCAACCTGAAACAGAAATCCCCACAAACATATTTTGCCAAATCATTCAGAAGGTCATGCATCACGAAATGCCTTTTGATGCTTAATTCATGCCATGGGGTGTTTGATTGTTGAAAGAAAGATCTTGACAATAGATCATTAAAGTAGTCTTCACCAACTTCTTCTGGATGTCTAATTTGTTGTGAGCTCAGTAGAAAATTTTCGGCCATCCACAACAAAATTAACTCCTCCTTCACAAACACATAATCTTTGGGAAACAAGGCACAATAAGCAAAGCACCTTTTAAGACGAGAAGGAAGATAGTGATAGCTCAGAAAAAGTGCAGGGATAATTTCACTATCTTCCTTTGGTAAGTCCCATATGTCGCTTTCCAATATGCTTTGCCAATCTGAAATGGATGACTTTGTGCGTAGAAGGCATCCAATTGTTTTCAAAGCTAGAGGTAATCCCTTGCACTTCTCAACTATCCTTCTACCAATCTCCTTTAACTCATCCTTCAATTCAAGATTATCATCTTTTGATGCGTGTTTTTCAAAAGCTTTCCAACATTCATCCTCTCGTAGTTGTTTTAGGCGATGCACTTTAGACTGCATTATAGAAGCAACTTTCTCATCACGTGTTGTCACAAGAATTCTACTTCCGGGAGCCCCATAGCTAAGAGGAGTTTGTACAGCTTCCCATTTATCTCGTCTTTGGTTCCAAACATCATCCAATACAAGAAGAAATTTCTTTCCTGACAATTTTTCTTTCAGCTTGTTGTGAACCACTTCTAGGTTTTCGCTATCATCTTTTTGACGGGTGATTGCCTCCAGAATTGTTTTTGTCACGGTCAAAACATCAAAATGATCTGAAATACAGACCCAAGCCTTGCTATCAAATTTAGCATCCTCAATCTTTGGCTCATTGTATACATGTTGGACGAGTGTGGTCTTACCTAACCCACCCATGCCCACAATAGAAAGTATAGATGGTTGGTTTCGAATCTCAGTTTCCGATGTGAGCCAATCAATGATCATTTCTTTGTCAGCATCTCTGCCGTAAATAACACTTTCAGCCACCAAAGAAGTTGATGGCAATTTGTGTGACACGTTACTACCAGATCCAACACTAGAATAAGTAGACTCTTTCAAACCCAGAGCACCCTTTTGTCTTGCAAGATATTCTAGTTTGTCTAGGACTTCTTTCAACTCCGATTCAATTTTCTTGTTAAATGAACTGAAAGTAGTATTAAAGAAGTTTGATACCTTGTAAGTGATGGTTTGAGGTTGAGATTGAGCTTCCACTTGGCATCTGATGAGTTCATAATCTATTTCACCCAACAGATCCTGAGCATCAAAGACAGCCTCTTTGACAGCAAAAAGCCAAGCTTTGACGTGTGGATCTCTGAACTGCTTTAGTTCTGCATCGTCAGCGAGAGCATTGATGGAGTGTAGCATGATGTTCAAATTGGCGAGAAGCTTGTCATCAAGTTTTCTTCCACGAAAGAAGTCTACAAGTTGAGGAGATGTGAGCCTGTCGAATGCGACCTGAAGAAAAGCGGAAAGAAGAGCACCACCAACAACTTCTGCTGCCATGGTAGGAGTGAATGGTGAATGGATGTGTTTAATTTGAAATGGAAGTTTAAGAGACAGTGATTCGGTGCAGGGATGGTATAGTGATGAAATGAGTAGTTAGCTATTTTAGGAAGAAGGATGACTTGACTTTAAGGACAGTGTAACATCTTTTCCTTTGATGGTTACTCAACCAATAACTTTATGACAACGCTATTCTCATCTTTCTTACACAATAATGGTTAGATTAAGAATGGATCATTCAAACATTGGATAAGTTTGACTCACCATTATAAACTGTGAGCAATTGGATGTTCATTCGACGGTTGTGATGAATTTAAAGTGTGAAAGTTTGGAATCCTGAGTGTAGGAAAGCTGTCTAGAGAGAGGGTTGAGGGCCGAGTGAAGCAATAATTGTTGTGTTTTTGATAGGAAAAGTGTTCACAGCTGTAATCCATGAAAGGATGTCTGACAATAATGTAAGAAATCACCAAAATTTTCACCACTGACATCTGACTTGATATTTATTTTGAAATCAAAATTTTATATTGGCGTAAGAAACTTTAATTGCTTGGATATTCTCTGACCTAAAAAAAATTATCTTTTCTGGATCAATTATATTATATTGATGCAAATTTATTTGATTACTAATGCTCATATTTTCTTTATTCAATTAATTGGTTATCATGAGATAATTAAGCTAGTCTAGTATATGCAGTCAGAAATTTTTTAAGTAGCCAAGATTAGTCTTTTTGTTATCTGTATTGTTCATTTTTGTTTGCCATTTGGTTCCTATGATAGCAGTCAAAATGCTATTTTAGTAGTTAAATTATGATGATATTAAAGCCTTTACTTGGAACTAATAAAAGAGTTTTGCATTTAACATTTGTATTGAAATTTGAGTATTAATGCAACTTACTATATCCTTGAATGCTATAAAAAGATCACCTATGAAATAGCGTATGTCCCAATCACTTGATTCCTTGAAAAACAAATTTAGAATGCCTACTAATTTTCATCTTACATCTCGCTCACGCCTATTGCCCATGTGGTAATCCTGGTATACCAGCAACTCTAGTTAGTTAAATCAACAGGACTATACAGGAATTGGTTGACTATTGTTTTCAAGGGCAAGTTTCTTGTACAATCTCTTTGGCTGTGCTATGTTAGGATAGGATCCCAACATCTTGTATATGTAAAAGGGTTGCAGCATCACTACTATGCTTCCAATTAATATATCTTTTTATTACTGATCAAAGAAAAGTTATTATCACATTAGAGCTTGTTCTCTATATTTGATCATTAAACTTAATGGAATGAGCTAATAGGAGTTTCTTTGAAAAAGGTTATGTAAGAAACTCATTGAAATAATAGAGAGATTATACGAGTCATAAAGTCAAATAAACTTCAAATAAGCTCTTCAAGTACTTCCTTACTTAGAATTAAAACCCCAATTTCTTCGTTTGTTACGAATTTAGAGAATGTTAATCTTTTTAAATGCAGGTAAAAGCGTAGACCACATAGGTATAATCAAGTGAATCTTTACATGAATTCCTACAACACCACTGATGCCAACATAATTTGCCCCATCACTGATAGAGAATGTTGTCTCCCCTGACCTTGTACCTACATTTGTTTTTTTGGCTGATGTGATTATAATGTTTTTTTGATACCTCAAGCAATGACTATATTAAGGAATTTCTATTATTTATGACATACAAATTCATATTGAACTCCAGTAATACTCCCACGAGCATCAACTACGTTTGACAGAAGTAGTATGATTTGCAATAAGGACCTCTACAAAATCATGTTCAGAGAATAATTGAAGGACTTCCTTTATTTATACTAGAACTCTGTTTAGAAAATTTTATTTCTCAGATTCCCTTCTTAGTGATTTCAAGAGAGGCCTAAGCAATCAGTGTAAACATGTAAAGCAGAGAAAAAAATATTTGGGAAAGACTTAAAAGGTCGTTTACCTTTGCTGGACACTCCTTCTCCCTTGTTTTTCAAATGACAGGATATCTCAAGAATCAAGAGTGATCACTATTTGTTTAATGTCTTATCTAAAAGTAAACCAAAAGCATACCTGTAAAAGGAAAATGGAAAATGAAAGTAGTTTATATTAAATACAAGTTCCTTAGAAACAGAATCCAGAACAAGCCTTTCTTTATATTTAAGAAGAAAGAATGATAAGTGTGTACAAGAAAATAAATTTACTCAACTAGCAAGCTAAAGGATGATGATGGATGGAACTATACCTTCCAACTATAGAGTAATCTTTGGAGAATAAATGCCACATGCCAGAACTTCTGCACTTCACAATTTTCAGTGTCCTAAATATAGGGGGAATTTTCACAACGGGGTAAGTCCAAAAGCTGAAGGCTTCGAGAGAATTATGAGGCACAGTGTGCCCACTCCTTTGGAGGCACGATGCTTCCATGCTCTCACAAATATATAGTTCCTTTAAATGAAGAAGTTGCTTTCGAAAACCTTTTAATTGACAGGTCTCCATAAAGATTGAGTCCTCCTAGCTGTTTAGTATACTGAACTCACTATTTCTATCGATGAAAAATGTACTCAGTAGTTGAAGATTCTTCAATTTTCCCAAATGCATTGGCAACTTTGTCACTTTTGTTTGTGTAAATTCAAGACAACACAACTCGGTGAGTTTATGCAAATTTGAGGGCAGCTCCTCCAGATTATAACAAAAATTCAGCTTCAGTATTAACAAATTACAGAACAAACATGTTGAATCAGGTAGTTTTTGTATCACCTACAGAGTCAGGAAGCTCTCTAAGGTCAGAACATTTAGACAAAGATAAGACACGTACCAACTTAAACTTGAGGAACAAATTATGTATTGAAATCTTGAATGTCCAAGCATAATAACCAAAATAAGTTGTACTAATTTTTTGTAGTTGGAAAAATTGTACGCAATCTTTTAGCATCAGTTAAAACTCCCAGCACTGTCAAAATATTCAACATCTTTTCTGCAAATAAAAAATAACGGGTTTTATCTGGTATAGATTTTCCTTTATGAAATTTTAACCTAAAACAAAGATCTCTGCATACATATTTTGCCATGTCATTGAGAAGATTTTCATATGACAAGAGCTCAAGTTAGATTGTTCAAAACAAGAGCTCCGCGTGACACCAAATATATCGTGTCTGCTTGATTGTTCGAAGAATGACCTCGATAATAGATCTGTAAAGTACTGTACTGTTCACCAACTTTCTCTGGACGTATGCTCAGTTGAGAGCATGTGAAAAATTTTCAGTCATCCACATTAAAATTAAATCATTCTTGATAATAAAGCGCAACATATATGCAAAGCACGGTTTGAGATGAAAAGGAAGGTGGTGATAGCTCAATGAAAGAGCATCAATGAAGAATTAGCAACCGTTTGCAGTGGAGATATGGGCACAAAGCATCAAGCCTGTGTGCATTTTGCAGTAGCAATTTACTCTATATCTATAAAAGAAAAAGCTAAATTTCGAAAAACAGAGATTTAGTCACACACATAAATGTGTGCCCAGTTAAGAGTAACCAAGTGGTCAAATTGGTTAAATTCATACGGGACTTGATTTGGTTAGGGATATTTTTATTCATTCTAATGTCATACTTTATTATTGTGAAATTCTTTAAAGTTGTTAATTTTGTCATTAAGTAAACTTGAGTTAAAGTGTATTTTTTAATGTTATTATATATATTCATTCTGTCGTAGTGTTCCACATTTTGAAAATTACAAGTAATTGTCAGACATCCACTCATAAATACAGGTGTGAACATTCTTCTCATCATAAACACTCAACAATTATTGCTTCAGTGGGCCCTCAACCCTATCTCCCCACAGATTTTCTATACTCAATTCCAAACTTTCACACGTTAAATTCATCACACCTTTCAGTGTTAGCTAATTACTCATTTCATTACTATAGCATCCCTGCACTGAATTACTGTCTCGTAAACTTCCATTTCAAATTACACACTTCCATTCATCATTCACTCCTACCATGGCAGCAGAATTTGTTGGTGGTGCTCTTCTTTCCGCTTTTCTTCAGGTTGCATTCGACAGGCTCGCTTCTCCTCAACTTTTTGACTTCTTTCGTCAAAGAAAACTTGATGAGAATCTGCTCGGCAATTTGAACATCATGCTTCACTCCATCAATGCTCTTGCTGACGATGCAGAACTAAAGCAGTTCAGAGATCCACACGTCAAAGCATGGCTTTTTGCTGTCAAAGAGGCTGTCTTTGATGCAGAGGATCTATTGGGTGAAATAGACTATGAACTCACCAGATGCCAAGTGGAAGCTCAATCTCAACCTCAAACCATCACTTACAAGGTATCAAACTTCTTCAATGCTACTTTCAGTTCATTTAACAAAAAAATTGACTTAGGGTTGAAAGAAGTCCTAGACAAACTAGAATATCTTGCAAAGCAAAAGGGTGCTCTAGGTTTGAAAGAGTCTACTTATTCTACTGCTGGATCTGTTAGTAAGGTCTCACAGAAATTGCCATCAACTTCTTTGGTGGCTGAAAGTGTTATTTATGGCAGAGATGCTGACAAAGAAATGATCATGAATTGGCTCACATCGGAAACCGACATTCGAAACCAACCATCAATAATTTCTATTGTGGGAATGGGTGGGTTAGGTAAGACTACACTCGCCCAACATGTATACAATGACCCAAAGATAGACCATGCTAAATTTGATACCAAAGCTTGGGTTTGTGTTTCAGATCATTTTAATGTTTTGACAGTCACAAAAACAATTCTGGAGGCAATCACTGATAAAAAAGATGACAGTGAAAACTTAGAAATGGTTCATAAAAAACTGAAAGAAAAATTGTCAGGTAAGAAATTTCTTCTTGTATTGGATGATGTTTGGAACCAAAGACAAGACGAATGGGAAGCTGTGCAAACTCCTCTTAGCTATGGGGCTCCCGGAAGTAGAATTTTGGTCACAACACGTGATGAGAAAGTTGCTTCTATAATGCAGTCTAAAGTGCATCGCCTAAAGCAATTGCGAGAGGATGAATGCTGGAAAGTTTTTGAAAAACACACATCAAAATATGATAATCTTGATTTGAATGATGAGTTAAAGAAGATTGGTAGAAGGATAGTTGAGAAGTGCAAAGGATTACCTCTAGCTTTGAAAACAATTGGATGCCTATTACACACAAAGTCAGCTATTTCAGATTGGCATAGCATATTGAAAAGCAACATATGGGACTTACCAAAAGAAGACAACGGAATTATCCCTGCGTTATTTCTGAGCTATCACTACCTTCCTTCTCATCTTAAAAGGTGCTTTGCTTATTGTGCCTTATTCCCCAAAGATTATGTGTTTGTGAAGGAGGAGTTGATTTTATTGTGGATGGCCGAAAATTTTTTACAGTGTTCACAACAAATTAGGCATCCAGAAGAAGTTGGTGAATACTACTTTAATGATTTATTGTCAAGATCTTTCTTTCAACATTCAAACACAGAAAGGCATGAATCTAGCATCAAAAGGCATTTCGTTATGCATGACCTTCTAAATGATTTAGCAAAATATGTTTATGGGGATTTCTGTTTCAGGTTGAAATTTGATAAAGGTCAATGCATGCCGAAAACAACCCGTCATTTTTCATTTGCAATCAGCGATGTCAAATATTTTGATGGTTTTGGGAGTTTAACTGGTGCTAAAAGACTTCGTTCATTTCTTCCGATTACAGAAATTGGGAGACCTTACTTTTACAATCAATGGCATTTCAAGATTTCGATACATGATCTGTTCTCCAGGATGAATTTCTTACGTGTCTTATCTTTTTGTGGTTGTTTGGACCTTAAAGAGGTTCCGGATTCTGTAGGTGATCTTAAACATCTCCGTTCATTAGATCTTTCGGATACAATGATACAAAAACTACCTGACTCTGTATGTTTGCTCTATAACTTGCTAATACTGAAGTTGAACTATTGTTTAGGTCTGGAGGAGTTGCCCTCAAATTTGCATAAACTCACCAAATTGCGTTGCCTGCAATTTAAAAGTACAAAAGTGAAAAAGATGCCAATGCATTTGGGAGAATTGAAGAATCTTCAAGTACTGAGTACGTTTTTCGTTGATAGAAATAGTAAGCTCAGTACTAAGCAGCTGGGAAGACTCAATCTTCACGGAAGGCTATCAATTAGTGAGGTGCAGAATATTGTGAATCCTTTGGATGCATTAGAAGCAAATTTGAAAAATAAACACCTTGTGATGCTAGAGTTAAAATGGAAGTCAGACCACATCCCTGATGATCCAAGGAAAGAAAAGAATGTACTTGAAAATCTACAGCCTTCCAAACACTTGGAACGTTTATCCATTAGGAGCTATTGTGGTACACAATTTCCAAGCTGGGTATTTGATAATTCATTATCAAATTTGGTATTCTTACGGTTGGAGGACTGTAAATATTGTCTGTGTTTGCCTTCCCTTGGACTTTTGTCATCTCTGAAGACTCTACATATTGGAGGGTTTGATGGAATAGTAGGCATTGGTGCTGAATTTTATGGGAGCAGCCCTTCTTCATTTCTGTCTTTGGAAGTATTGAAATTCTATAACATGAAGGAATGGGAAGAATGGGAATGTAAAACTAATTCTTTTCCATGTCTTCAACATCTTTATGTGGATCAATGTCCCAAGCTGAAAGGTCTATCAGAACAACTTCTTCATTTAAAGAAACTAATTATTGATGAATGTGATAAGCTCATCATTAGCGAAAACAGAGTGGACACATCGTCGCTTGAATGGTTGGGAATCAAAGCATGTCCACTAGTGAATATTCCCATGATGAGCCATTACAATTTCCTCGAACGAATGACGATTGATGCTGGCTGCGACTCTCTTGCAATCTTTCAGTTAGATTTCTTTCCAAAGCTCCGTTTACTTGATCTGAGAAAGTGTCAAAACCTGAGAAGAATTTCTCAGGAGCACACTCATAATCATCTGAAGGAACTAACAATTGATGATTGTCCTCGATTTGAATCCTTTCCTAGTGAAGGACTATCTGCACCGTGGCTACAAATAATTGTAATTCGAGGAGCTGAGAATTTGAAGTTGTTGCCAAAACGCATCAAAATACTGCTTCCATCTCTTACTGAGCTGCAGATAATTAATTGTCCAGAAGTGGAGATGTTATCAGATGGAGTTCTGCCATCAAATGTAAAATATGTTATTAAGAATGAAGTTTAAGTTTAACTGAATTTTGAACTTGCGTCTATTTCGAGTTTCAAACTCATGACTTCTCTAAGAATATGCAAACACATGTCCTGAAAGCTTGTTGGAACAACTTTGTCAGAATCAGAAGGCAGGGAAAGATTGCTCACTTTCAAGAACTGAGAGTTTTGTAAGATAAGCCCAGGTTTGTGTAGCCTGTCGAACGTTTTACGTCAGCGCTACAGTTCTAATTTGTGTTTCTCCAAATAAACCTGTTTGTTTTTTTATTTCTCTAAATAACAATGTTTTTGTGTATTATAGCAATTACATTTGTGATTATTAATTGATATATGTAGATATGCTTTCTAATTTAACTATTTATCCTAAAACCATACCTCTTACCTACACTCTAATAATATTTTATAACTTATTTTGTTTAATATTATTATTAATAAAATAAAAAATAATAATATTATCAAATGGTTTAATATTAAAAAATAGAAATAATAATATTATTATCAATAATAAAATAAATATTCATGTAATATTTATTTAATATAAAAACATCCTTTCAATGCTGTCATTTTCCTGCTGTATTTTTTATCAAAGTTTTCAAGAATCTAACATTTAATTATTATATCATTAAATATTTTGTCACTAAATTGTTATTTGTTACGACTTTTATGAAATTGTTATTTCTATCCATAGCAAAAGAGTTACTATGGATAGAAATAAGGTGGAAGCAACAAGTAGTGTCAAGCAATTGAGGGCGGGGAATTATAGAAAATTTATAAGATGATATTGCTTCACCCCTGACATATCTGGTAAAGAAAGACGGTTTTCTTTGGATTGCAGCAGCCCAGGATACATTTGGCAAGTAAAGGTTTGCTATAACTCATGCTCATGTGTGAGCTAGAAAAGGTAGTGCTAGGGCAAATTGGCAGAAGTGATGGTCAACAATTAGTGATGCCTCACCTCAAACAACTTGTAGTTACAAAACAAAAATATCATAAGTACATTTTGTTTTATTCCAATAGCATTCGAAAAAAAAAAAAAAAATACTCCTTAAAAGTATCTTGATAACCAAAATCTTGTCTAACGTGATTTCTTATTTAACCTGTTTTAAATTTTCGAACAAATGCTTCCAGAAAATGACGTTATCTTGAGTATATTCTTTACCTATATATAGCTATCAATCTATACACTCTAATATTCTCCAACATGTTGATAATGAGTTTGGTTCTTGCACTAATGTGATTACTTTGCAAATTTGTAATCAACAAATCCATAGTGATATTTGTAATGCTAAAACATCATTGTTAATTTCGTTCAAAAGCAATATAGATAACGACAGGAAAAGGTAAGTTGTAGAAAAATGTTTGATTTGGAAAAAGAACTATATTACTGCGGATTTGTTAGAATTTTGAAAATATAAGAAATATATAAAAAAAAAGTCGTCATTTTATTTTATTCATATATAATATATAAAATAAAAATGTTACAGAATATTAAATACAAAAAATATCGAAATCATAACTTTGAAAATCTAAATATTAAATAAATATACTTTTATTTTTACGAAAAAAATATTTTTAAAAAACTGAATGGTTTCTAAAAAAAACTAATTTAAACAATAGATATTATGAAAATACTCTCGATCACTCATATGAACATTTCTTTTAAAACTTAGAGTCAGTGTTGTTTGGTAAATGGCAATTACAGATTGAAATATTTGGAAGTTGAGAAAATGGTAATTGAAAAGGTAGAGAGATATTGTGGAAAATTAATTAACAGTTGTAGAAGACGCCCACAAATAGAAATTGCTCCACATCTAATTTGAACTTATGCTTCATCTTATTATCCAACTCTAGTAAGCATTAGAGGTTAGAGTAGTTATAAAGTCTGAGAAAAGAGAGGTGGCAGAGACCCTTGTACTTCATCTTTTTCAGATTTGGACAATCATAGATTTCTAGAGAGGTGAGATAGCGTGGCAACAAGACTTCATGAGGAAAACACTCCACTTCGATATTTTGAATACACAAGCTTTCAAGACATGTGTTGGCATCTAAGGCCTCTCTCAGAGAGGCGATAAGTTTAAAACTTGAAAGAGACACTTCTTTAACATTTGATGGCAAGCCTCCATCCGGAAACATCTTCACTTTTAGATACTTAATTATATTCAGCTCAGTAAGAGACGGAAGTAGGATTTGCATACTGGAAAATGATTCAAATTGAGAGCAATTATCAATTATTAGTCGATTGAGATCACTATGAGCGTTCTCCTGAGAAATTCTTCTTACATTTTGGCACCTTCTCAGTACAAGTAAACGGAGCTTTGGAAAGAAATCTAGCGAAAAAATTGTAAGAGAGTCGTAGCCACCGTCAATTTTCATTTCTTTAAGGAAATTGTAATGTGTCATGGGAATATTCACTAGTGGACATGCAGAAATTCTCAAGAATTCAAGTGATGATGTGTCCATGTTGTTTTCACTAATGATGAGCTTATCACAATGATAATAAGTAGATTCTTTAAACGAAGAAGTTGCTCGTACAGACCTTTTAGTTTGGGACAATCAGTAATCCAAAGATATTGAAGACGGGAAAAAATTCGTTTTACATTCCCATTCTTCCCATTCCTTCATGTTCTCGATTTCCATTCTTTCTAAGGACACAAATGAAGAAGAGCTGCTCTCATAAAATTCAGCACCAATACTCAGTATTCCATCAAGCCCTATAATTTCGAGGGTTTCAGAGATGACAAAAGTCCAAGCGAAGGCAAACATAGGCAATATTTATAGCCTCCAACCTAAGATTATCAAATTTAATAATGAATTATCGAATATCCAACTTGGGAATTTTGTACCACAAATGCTCCTGATTGACACCTAAAAAAGATTCCAGTTTTTTAATTATGTGTGTGCACCTGTGAAGTACACGGAGCTTTGAAATATTATTACAAGAGAGTCACAACCATCTATCTCTATTTCTTAAAGGAAGTAGTAATGGATAATAGGATTTTTCACAACTGGGTAAATCCAAAAGCTGAAGGCTTCCAGAGAATTATGAGACACAGTGTGACCACTCCTTTGGAGGCAAGATGCTTCCGTGCTGTCACAAATGTATAGTTCCTTCAAAATAAGAAGTTGCTTTGGAAAACCTTTTAATTGATAGGTCTCCATAAAGATTAGTCTCCTAACTGTTTAGTATACTTCCCTTTTAATTGGTAGCTATCCCCACAATTTCTAACATCTGCAATGGCAATTGAAATCTAATAGAGGCCTTTGTATGATTTATTTCATTCGAATCCAACATCATATGACTGATAACATACAGACCTTGTGCCAGAATCTATTATACAGTAACAGGGCCCCAATACCTGCAGGAGAAGAACAATTTTAAAGCTTGGAAATTAAATTATCTAGAAATAGTGAAAGCAAAATATAAGAAACAAGCAGAAAATGGTTAGTGGATGAAAAATAAAGACAACATTAACTGAAGCCATACCTTTCTTTAGTCTTACCAACCAATTCCTTGGACTT
>Ga0209489_102997_pt1 | contig 33534 bp, 10 predicted proteins | sample SiratrowhiteBW_FD_187527 | JGI IMG/M metagenome (GOLD analysis project Ga0209489, IMG submission 187527) | Root nodule microbial communities of legume samples collected from California, USA - Siratro white BW (SPAdes) (version 2) | ecosystem: Host-associated > Plants > Roots > Nodule | place...
ACATATATATATATATATATATATATATATATATATATATATATATATATGATTATAAAAAAAAAGGTAGTTATAAGATTGCAAAGCAATTCATCACATGCATATTCTATTTATCATAGAACGTAATATAATATGAGGGAATCTTTTCTTGAACGAGATGATAACATTTTTATGAAATTGAAACTACAATTATTGCGCTTCTTTCTTTATTTAATAATATTTAGTTTTCACTATTAGTCTATAATAATTGGTGGTAATAGTAATTTTTTTTAACTTATGTTTCTCTCTATTCTAAAAAGTTACTTATATCTCCAAGCACCTTATTATATGCTCTAACTAAAAAGACAAATATTATTTTTTATTCTAAGTTGAAAGTATGGTATTATAAAAGAAATTGTTAATGGTATTGTATTGAAGATACTAGAAATAGTTGAGTATGGGACAAAGGCACATGGGGTCCAGTGATGTGTCTGCAAAAAAATGAAATTGTGACCAAACCCACTTGCTAACCAAAAGGAACAAATCCAGCTTTGGTTTGGTCCTACTTGGAAGAAACCAACAAAAACAAAAAACACACACTTGCCCAATACCCATCTCCACTTCAATCTTAATGGATCAATCATTCAATTACTTTGATTTGGGCTGAGCTTCTCTCCTAAAATTTCACCTAGGCCCAATAACTATCTGAATATCTCTGCATATTGATTTCACCCTTACCAAAAATATCTGAACGTTACCATGTCCACGTCGATTAGAAGGATAAAAAAATTCAAAAATGGCAGAACAAAATATCTGTCTGAGAAAAGGAAGGGTAAATTAGTAAATGGATGATGAAAAAACCTTATCAACTTGCTCTTTCTCCTTTGTTGCCCATAAATATCACACTCCTTGCTCAACTAAAAAAGCTCCTCTTCTTCCATAAACCCTACTTCTTCCTCTTTCTCCCAAACCTTATCTCTTACCATGTCTACCTCTGCAGCTTCTCTTGCTCTTCCTACTCTCACTCTCAGAACAAGCCACCCTCTCTCTTCTCCCAAATGCTTCTCCTCCACTCTCTCCGTTACCCCTAACGCCAAACCCATCTCCATTTCTACCGTTTTCCTCAAACCAACCGTCTCCCTGTCCTCGCGCTTCCTTCCCCGCGTCGCTCTCTCATCCGAGTACGAACAGGAAGAGGACACCTTCGGCGCCGGCCAGAGCTTCTCCCCCGACCTTAAGCTCTTTGTGGGTAATCTTCCCTTCAGCGTAGACAGTGCGCAGCTCGCCGAGCTCTTCGAAAACGCCGGGAATGTGGAGGTGGTTGAGGTGATGTTTATGTTTCCATTGCAATTTTGGTTTTTGAGGGGTTTCTTGGATGCCCTTTGGGTAGAATTGAGATGGGTTGTGACTTGTTTTGTGCTTTTTGCAGGTGATTTATGATAAGACGACTGGGAGAAGCAGGGGGTTTGGGTTTGTGACCATGTCTTCGGTTGAGGAGGTTGAAGCGGCTGCTCAGCAGTTCAATGGATATGTGAGTTTATAGTTTGGTTCTTGATGAAGATGTTTACTGTTTGTTTGGTTCTTTTTGGATTGTTGATATTGTGAGAAATGGGTTTGATAAAATTGATTTGTGTTTGGGGTTGCTTTTGAGGTGTCTTGGAGTTGGTTTTGAAAATGTAGTGTTTTTTGGTGCACTATTTTCAAAATTGGTTTTATTGGAATTGATTGTGATGATGAATGTTTGAAGTTTTTTTATTTTATTCTCAAGTTTGATGTAAAACTGAGTGAAATTGTTTATATACCAATAAAGCTATTTTTGTCGTTTATACAAGGTCTAACTGAGGTCTAGAGGCAAAATCAATTTTACTTTTTCTCTACTATAATATAATCACATTTGACATGAACAACAATGTATAAGTCTTGGTTGATTCAAACAGCAATGTACTTGTAATCCAACAAGCTAGTGGTTAAGATGACTTAAAGCAACACTAAACAGTGTTGCTAGAGTTTGAATTTGTCTGATGTGAAATGTGAATATATTTTTCATTTGTCATTGCCATGTATGTCTGTTCAATTCTTTATCATATCTAAGGAATGAATCTTTTGGAAATTCATAGGAACTGGATGGAAGGGCCTTGAAAGTGAATGCTGGGCCACCACCTCCTCGGAATGAGGGTCCATCTCGTTTTAGAAATTCTCCCAGAGGTGGTGGTGGTGATTTTTCGGATAGTGAAAACAAAGTCCATGTGAGTAATCTTGCTTGGGGTGTTGACAATGGAACACTGGAGTCATTCTTTGGGGAACACGGAAAGGTCCTGGAAGCAAGGGTGATCTATGACAGGGACAGTGGACGATCAAGAGGCTTTGGATTTGTGACTTACAGCAGTCCCGAAGAGGTCAGCAGTGCAATTGAGTCCTTGGATGGTGTGGTAAGTAAATATCTCTGCCATGCACAAAAGTGTTTTGTGAATTTGTATAGTTCCATGTCAACGAGGTTTCATCTTAACAATAGTAGCAGTGTAGACCCTTTTCTCATTGGACCATCTTCAGTTACATGTTTAAACCCAATTGGTTGCAGGACTTGAATGGCAGAGCTATACGAGTTGCAGTTGCTGATTCGAAGCCCAGGCGGTCTCGATTTTAACTTTCATCTATACCTGAAAGAGAGGATTTTGGTAGCATTTCTGTGCCCTACTCAATGCAAGTGTTTTTTCTGATGCAATAATAACATATCTTCTAATCATCATATTTCTAACCACTAGTTAATCTCGTGAGTTTGTGTTGTGATGAATGTTCCAAGCTTCTGATAAGTTTTGACATAACAGGTAGTTGGGAGTTTATACGGATTGAAGAAGTAGACACTGGCCAAGAGTTTGGGGGTGAAAACTACACCTACGTGCATGGAGACTACGTCTAAACACAGTGGCAATTTCTGACCAGTTCCTTTCTGGAGGAAAGCTCATCCGTGCTCTTGTATGGAAGTTGAATCTTACAGATTTGGTTATTGTCATTTCAAACTGATTTGTAGTCACTATTTTACTATAGAAGTAGATGTCTCAATTATTATTTTGCTTACCCTGTTCCAACTTATTAGGGATTCTGCTCTCCTTTCAAATTTTCTTTTATTTGGATAAGGTCTTTTATAAGTACTTGAAGCACAAGAAGAAAACATGAAAAAAAAAATAGAACAGGGTAATCTAAATATGCTAGAAGATAGCTTTTTGAGAAGATAATATGAAAGATGGTATACAATTTTAAATTGATTTTCAATTATATATATGGCAATTCTAATTTAGAAAGTTATTTTTTTCTGCAAGAATTTATAATAAATTTTATTTAGTTATGTATTCAATCATTATTATTAAAATGTATGATTGCAAATTCTTTTCAATTTATTTTAGTGCTGAACCCAACGGCATAGTATTGTTAGGATTAATGTCACCTTTTGCAACTCTGAAAAGGATAGATGAATCAATTAACAAAACTGTTCTGGTGAGACTACGTACCACAAGTGGTTTAAAGTCAGCTGTTAAGCTTAAATTAGCTTAAAGGAGCTTAATGTTTATTAATATATGATGTGGACCTAAAATTCTTATAACATGGGTTTATCTAGGCACGTTTTCCCTTTATATTTTGTAGAGATTTATTATAAAACTATATTTTTAGACACAAGCACTTTGCTACGCATCTAACAAATTGATAATATATAAAAAGAAAACAATATTTTGACAGATTGATAAAATATGAAAAATAACATTTTATAGAAAAATCAATTTTAAAAGAATTATTTGTTAATTTATGCAATTTTTATATTTGGAATTGTGCTTCTATATAAAAATAGAAATAATACATCAAAGAAAGTATATTATAAAAATTTAATTTATGATTACATACTTTTGCTCATAATTTTTATAATAATCTAATTTCGTTATTAGTTTGCAAGATATATTTCAAGATTGGTAATTATTGGGTTAAACACATTTTTTGTCCCTAGATAGGGTAATATTTGAATTTGAATATGATAAAAAAAAAAAATCAGTGAGACTCTATGTATATTTTATACATATATAAGAGAAAAGTAACATGCTATAACACTCAATTCTTAATTTAGGTATAAAAAAGTTATTCTTTTTATGAAAGTTGTATAATAATAATAATTGTTATTATGATTTAAGATTTTTTCATGGAGTTATAAATTATATATACTAAACTTAAAAATATAAATTGATTTTTTTTAAGATTTAGTCAAAATATTTGCAAGTTTGTTCTTAAAATTAATAAATTCAGAATTTATTTTTGATAAAATTATAATTGATCTTTATGTACGTGATTACGTCATAAAACGCAATGTTGAAGCAACAATGAGATATTTTCTTATTATCACAAACAATTTCATAGATTCAATTTCACAAAATTTCAACTAAGAGTTGTTTAATCCCGTAAGTTTGTAAATAGTTAAAGTTATAAATTTATAATCAATTTTTCCAATAATTAGAAAACAATATTTTGTTTCTTTTCCTTTTAAGACATAATATTCCCTTTAATGAAAATACATATTAGAGATTTTAAACTTCAAGGAATTAAAGAGTTTATATTAAATCTGGAATGATAATCCCACTTCTAAAACTTTTGATTTTTTTAACGAAGATCTTTTCACTTTTGAATGTTTACAAACTTTTTTATATTTGATTCATTCCAAACTTAAATATAACATCAGATTGATTTAAAATAAATACTTGAATTCTTATGTTCCAAATATTAATTAATTTTTATTATAGTAATTTGTATTATAAAAATATTAGTAATTTAAAAATAAGAATTACAAAACTTTTAAAAAAAATTATATTATAAATATTCTTTTTAAGTTCGAGTAACAATTTATAAGAAAATACAAAAATAAGAATACAAAAACCCAACACTGTATTAAAAGGTTCTATATAAAAAGTTTATTCGTAGTACAATATATATAACAAATAAAAAGTTATTTACATAAAACTAAGAAAGCAAAATAACAAAAAATCACTAAAATAATTAAGTCTAAACATCATTTAATATATGTGTATAAAGTAGATGGTTTATTTAAACTTAGCACTATTAGATCTTTCTTTGATAGATGATGATGATTTGAAAATCAATTCATCATAATTTTTCATGCATTCTAAATTATAAAAAAGTTTCAACATCACATTTCTTTATCTTTAAACAAAAAATTAATTCACTTCAAGAAATGTTGGAATCTTGATCTTAATCAAGACTTTATAAACACATACAAGATTATTCTCATAAACTATCATCACCATCTTAACCTTTCCAAACTCGATAATGTCTACCATAATGGAAAGATTATTCTCATAAACTATCATCACCATCTTAACCTCCTCAAACTCAATAATATCTATCATAAAGAAAGTATAACATTTATGTGCTTGGTAATGGGACCTAAAGAAAGTGTGTGGAGTGGATAGTTATTTTAATTGACTTTGAAAAATGGTTAGATAAAAAGTTGAAAATAGAGCAACATTAATTTCATTGTGTAGAGTGGATAATTATTTTAATTGACTTTGGAAAATGGTTAGAGAGAAAGTTGGAAATAGAGCAACATTAGTTTTTGGATTGATAAGTAGAAGAAAGATAAATGTTTAACATACGTTATGGATGGATTGGTTGTGGGGATCCCAACAACAAGCTACTTGGTTGGATACGAACTTAACTTCTTAAGGTTATCTATCTCATATATGGAGGTGTATTAGAAATAAGCTCCCAACAAAAGTTCAGAATATATGTTATTAAGTAACTGGTTTTCCTTACAGGTTAAGAATCACTTTGGTAACATAGTTTGAATCTAATTATTATATGGAGTGAAATTACTTGCTGTTTAAGAATGAATATTTGGATTAGGGTGAAATGATACAGCAAATTTGGATGGTGACTTTTAACCTTGGGGCTGAAATAAGGTGCAAGGGAGTCTCTTATTACGTAATGTTGAACAAATTTAGTTTTGCTTTAAACTCGTCTCCTCAAAACTATATTGCAAGGCATATGCTCATTAGCTTGTTATGTTCTTGGCACTCTATATGTTTTGTGCATTAGAATAAGAAGAGGTTTTAATTGATTGAGAATTTAGAGATATTTGTAAGGGGAGAAAAAAAATGAAGAGATGATAAGTTTTTCTCCTTCTGCATTTATAGTTATATCATAAATGTCCTAAAGCAGTAAAGAGTTGTGAAATTTGCATGCTGGTATTTTGTTGCAATATACTCTTAGTGTAGTCATAACTGCTGCACTATGACTCCACCATTGCATGTTAATAATTTGTTGAACCATAGTTGTTACACTATGTTGCGACCATTGCATGTTATATCACATGAAATTGCATACTATTTGTTGCTGGTATATTATGGAAGGATACCCCCCAAAAAAAATTACCTCCTTTACAGTAGTAATAAAATAGCAATTCTACACTTTATTTTTATTTATAATGTTACTTGTATTAGAATCATATAACAAAGGTTAACAAATTTAATCATATATTTTTATAATTATTAATTTATTTATATATTAAAATAATAAAATATAGCTTTTATATTTTTTAAGAAAAAATATAATTTAGTGACATAATAGTTTAGTGATATTTTAAATATATAAAACTATTTAATTTTTTATTAAAAGCCTCAATTTTTTAATTTGTATTTAAGTTTCAAATAAATATATTTTAAAATAAAATAAAGGAGAAGAGTGACACTTTATTAAAATATAAAAGAGGTAAAAGTCATTTATTAAAAATATAAGAAAGGTAAATATTTATTTAGAAAAACTAAAGAAAATGTGATTATCATTTTTTAAAAAGATAAGTATCCATTTTAAAATTAAAAAGGTGACTGAAATTTAGTATAATTTAATTAAAAATAAATACAATTTCTCCTATTTTTAAGTAAAGTTCTGGACATAAGCCTTAAAAATGGTACCTATTCAAATTTCTTGTATCTTTATATATGCTTATTACTTTGCTTTTTTTTTGGTTAGCTAATTGGCCAATTTCCCAATTCAAAGAGAGATTTTCCTTTAGATGGGAAGACATAACCACAATATCTTCCACTTTGTCAATAAATGAACCAGTCTACCAAATTGTGCCAAACTCTTTCATATGGCCACCTTTTTTGTTTTTCTTACTTTTATCAACCCTGCATTCGTACTCAATTCTCTTTAAATAACATTAAGAGTCAAAATTTGTTCATAAAAAATATTTTGTATTTGAAAAATCCTACTCAATTTAAAGACACTTATAGCCTACAAAATATAACTAATTTAGACTATATTAGTGGCAGAGATATTACTTGGTGAGTTAACTCCACCACTCAATTCAACTTAAATAATTGGATTGACTTTTATATTGGGTTAAATTCAACCTAATTCAATCTCCCAGGATTAGGTATGTGGAATCTAATTCTTAACTCAATCTAACTAAAATTATTAAAGAATGTTAACATTAGTAATAATAATGTAACTATTATTCAATTTACTCTATTAATTTATTAAATAAACATATATTTAAATATTAAATTCTTTAATTCTTTAAATATTAAATAATATAATCTAATTTTTAAAAAATATTTTAAAATTACGAATTTAATAAAAGAAATTAAAAATTTATGACTCAACTAACCTAATTTAATTCAATTCAATAAAAATAGAATAAGTTGAATCGTATATATATTCATGACTTCGTGAATATTGTCTTTGGTAAGTTACCTTACATATGTTTAGATGAGTTTTTAAATAAAGACTTATAGAAAAACATATATTAAAAAAATACAATTAACTCTTTGTAAATTAAAATTAATTTATGAATAAATTAAAAATGTATTTTTAAAAATACATAAAGCTTATTTTAATTCATGGAAAGGTTATTTTTTATATTTTCTTTTAAAAATGTTTACAAAAAACTCGTTTATACAAATGAATCTATCACTCAGTCTCATTCGTTTGCCTACTCTCCCGTTTCTTTCTTTTATTTATTTAATTTGGAGGGCCCTAAGTGGTACTTTCTATCATTATAAATGTAATATAATGCTGCTTTTACTTTAAATACGTTATTAAATTCATGGGGCCGGAAAACACTTCATTTTTTTTTATTTAAATTGATTCAAGTGGATTTGAATTGAATGGGTAGGAAATGAAAAAAAAAACTAAAGAAAATGACAAAAATGTTGTTTTGAAGTGCTTGCATGCTCTTGATTGTGTTGACCGGCGCCGCCGGTGGCCAGTTTGGTGGCCTTGCCCACTTGTGGTATACATCCGACAAAGCAACCGGCCAAAGATTCTACTCCATTATTAAATTCAATAATTGTATCTTATAATAACTAAATAATGTCATCAAAATTGGACTGCTGAAATGTGTTTGGAAGGTGAAATTTAAATAATTGTTGAGTCTTAGAGTACAAGTAAGCATGGGGAGTAGAATATCAACGTGCCTAATATTTTTTTTTTATTATTATTGGTTCTTATAATCTAAGTAGCTCCCATGGGGAAGATATTAATACTACACTACATTTAGGTCTTATTCAAATCGAAGTACAACAGATATTTCCCATTTTACCTCTGTATTTAGTATAATCAAATAAGAGACCATGCAAGAACTTTTATGTATAAAGTTAATGAAATCCTTGAGCCTTTTGTTTAAGTTGTTTTCTATCTAGTTGGATTGTTGATTTTATTACCTTATAGTAATGAATTTCTCCATTTGTCAAATGGTATGCATGCATGGTTCTATTATTTTGAAAGATATATTGTACTTTAAAAGGATTGCCATAATTGTTAAAGAATAAAACAAACAATAACGTTTATCTTGAGCTTACTATTACTAGTGGACATGGAAAATTCCCAACATAAAATTTAACCAAATTTGTTGATGAATCAATCACATAAATTTATTATATCTCATTAATGAAACTTCGATGAAGATTAATAAAAAAGATATCTTGATTGAAACTAACATTCTTAATACTCACACAAGTATGTTAGCGAAAATAATTTTTCTGTCCAAACAAGAAAATGTATTAGAAAAACTGTGTAAACAATATTCTAGCTAAAACCTTTAAAACATGAAATTGTGTCGTAGATTGATATTATTGAATTTCTAAAATTTGAAACAAATATCTAATTTTAAGTTAAATTCAAAATAAAAAAAATAGATTTAGATATAAAATTAATCTATTAAAAGGTGATTTGAATTGATGTGAATATTCATTGCTTCTGATTGTTTGAATTGTTTTTTCACACCTATAGACCTGTTTGCATTATAAGATATAGTTTTAATAATTTTTTTATCCCTAGAAATTGAACACACGTTTGAAGTTTAAAACATTTCACAAATTGTTTAATCAACTTAGTTATACCTCTAACAATTCTTAATACGTATAAAAGACTATAAGCATGTTTTGATGTATCTCATAAGCTTTTTTAGGAGTTTATTTATTTCCCTAATATCGTTATTGTTTAAAATTAGTATTTAGACGTTTATTTTTTTATATTTTTTTAAAAATAAAAGCTTACGAAAATGAACTTTGATAGGTTATTTATAATAGGGCATATGTCGCATTGGTAAACGATCTTTTATATATATATAATTACATGACAAAATTATAGAGTTATCATTCAAGCTGAAACCATGTACCTTGCTAATTCTTAAGACAAGAATCTCTAGTTACAATATTCATAAGTTATCATAAATTCACACAAGACATGTATGAGAAATTGATTACATAACATTTATAATATCAATATTCAATTGTAAATGGGTTAATGACAAATATGAGTGTGCGAATGAATAATTTAAGGTTTTGTTTAGTAAATTTAAATAAATTGGGTTATAAAGATAAACCTTTTTATATAATATATAAAATAAGATAAATACTTATGTCAACATTAAAATTAATTCTATGATTTAATTATTATTAACTAGTAGCAACACTCAATTTCATTCATTTTATTAAAAATATTGAATAAAATTAATTTAAAGAAAAAAAATAAAATAAAAAACAAAATTTTGTGAAAATATATTAAAATATTAAAAAGAGATTAAATTGAATATATATATATATATATATATATATATATATATATATATATTATTTAAGTTAACAAAACTTTAAAAAATATTATTATATTAAAAACTCTAAAAATCTTAAAATTAATATCTGATTTAATCAGTTATTAACGAGTTTAATCTGAATTATTAAAAATGTTGAATAAAATAAAGTGAAATTGATTTAAAAAAAACACAAAAATATAAAAATATATGTAATAAAATACTTAAAAAATATTAAATAAAAAATAAAAAAATATTTTATTTAACTTTAAAAACTTTAAAACATATTAAATAAAATATTGTAGTTTAATTATTTTAAATATATTTAATAAAAAATTGTAATTTGAAATAAAATATTTATTTTGGTACCCAATTTTATTCTGAATTTATTATTTTTTATAAAATATTCACTAACTTTTTTTTTTTTTCCTTTTCACGCACACCCGTTTTCTAATTATTTTCTACTTTTCGCTGTATACGAAGATAGGCCGTGACAGTAGGAAGGAGACGATTGTGAGGAAAAAGAAAAAGGGAATAGAGAAGGCTGCCACAGTACAAAGAAACTGAAAAAAGAGATACACAACTCAACATTAAGTACTTTTACTTTTACATTAAAGTATTTTTACTTTTATACCAAACAATAAGTACATTTTTATTACTTGGTTTCAGTTTAATATGTTTACCTTTTATGTATTTTACTTTAATATGATTGGCTTTTAAACACTCACGTTTAAGGTGAATGTGTGAATGAGAAATTTACTTATTTTATACCAATTCTCTTAATATAATTGTATAATTTAATCTACTTATATATATATATATATATATATTAAAAGTTGTTTAAATATATATAGATAGACATATTATTTTATATTTAACGTCTATTAAATGAAATATGTATTTATATTTTAATATTAAGTAAAAGTTCTTATTTTTTACACTACCTTTATACATTTAAAATATATATATATATATATATATTATTTTATTATTTAAATTTTAATTTATTAAATAAATTAAAAACAATAAATTATTTAAAATATATGTATAATCAATCACGTTATCTTAAATTCAATATGCAGTCCTTTCAAAAAATATAAATTTCAAATATGATAAATCATATATTAAATATTTTTTGTCTAAATAAAATTCTCACCATCGTTTATAGTGAATATATAGTTTATATTACCTTCATTTATTATACAATTTATAAAAATTTTAAATAGGTTTCTTACATTATCTTATATTCTAATTAACATTAATTATAAAAATATAAAATCTGATTAAACCATTGTTAAAATTGTTAAAATTTTAAAATAAAAAAATATTTTTCACAACAAACATTTTTTTATATAGAGAACTTTATATGTGAATTTCTTTTAATTAATTCGGACCTAAATAAATAATTTCATAAATATATTTTTTAGAAAAACAAATAACTTAAAATAATTTTTGCATATAATTTTGTTTAATCTTTTGAAATAAATAAATATTTTAAAAATTATATCTATTTTTATATATTTAATTAAAGGTAAATACGTTATAAAGTGTTAATATATTCTCTACACTGTCTGACTAAAATATGATTTGAAATATTTTCATTTTTAAAAAATATTTTTTATAGTTTTATTTAATAAATTATGGTAGAATTTTTTTTTTCAACATATTTTTCCACATTTCATCGTGACCTCGATTGTAATAATATCATAATTGATTATTTTGATTTAAACGTTATCAATAATAGTTTAATTAATTAAATAAAAATGTAATTTTATTTTGTTTTAAAAAAATTGAAAAAGAAAGTCCCTTTTTCAAAAATAAACGTGTTAACTCATTTTAAAAATATTGTGTGTTGTTCTTATTGATACCTTTGAGTGAGAAACTCATATAATAATTACAAATAAATTTAAAATATTTTGAACACATTTACAATATTTTTCATTTTCATTCTTTGCCATCAAAACACCATCTATTTGAGACATGATTATCTTCAAATTCGTTAAGTTTAACACATGCAATCAATAATTTTATTCTATCAGGTATATCAACAAATTGAACATGAAACAAGAAATGTCAAAAGTATATAGATTTGTTGAGTATTAGTAATCTTAGTTTCAAGTTTCACAACTCAAAGATCCACATCTAAGAATACTTAATATATATATATATATATATATATATATATATATATTTGGCTTTATATGTTAATGATCTAGTTTTCTATTTTTTTAATTATATTAATTATATAACTAACATTCTTTTATCAGAGAGTAGGTCTCATTAGTAGTTAATTTATTGTATTTACAGGGTATGTTGTGGTGTGGTTTTGTTTGATTTAAGGAAAATCTACCAATGAAACTTGATTGGTAACTTTAACATTTTTTATTATATTTAAAGTATAAAGTATAAATATATATTTAATTAAATTTTATCTTTACTTTAATTAGAATTGTAGTTAGGACAGATATTTTAAGTGGAAAAAAGAATACCAAAATCATTGAAATTCCTTTATCTTAAAGGTTTGGTAATTTTTTAATACATACACTATTAATTTTATTTACAAAATTTGTAAATAATATGATTATTATTTTTCATTTCTAGTGTGAAAGATAAGTCTATTTTTTTTAACATAACTAGTATTGGATGTGAGTCATCATTTATGCAAGTATTACAAATTATTGGACAGAGGTAATTCAACATATAGTTGTATCTAGATTAATTTTGTCAACAATGCATAATAAAACGAGTCAAATGTTTCAAGTAAGACAACAATGGACAATCTATCTTGTCCTAAGAATTATCTACTCCTATCTTAGTTCATATCTTGATAAGCTTTATTAAGTGGCAAATTTTCTCTCACTTATCCTTTGAAAATTCATCATAAAAGTAACATGTTCAATCCATTTTCTAGTCCTTAATCAACATTTTTTTTTTTTGACAAAATATTATTGTTCTCCATATTGTTTTTCATTGGTGTTCAGTGACATGCAAATTTGAATCACCACGAGACATGTTTTCAAAAGATTATTCTCATCAAAACTTTTTGACTTTATCAAGATTCTAGGGTTCACATCACCAAATATTATTTGAAACACAATCATGACTAAAACTCAAGTATTATTTAAAACATTAGTTATTCTGACTAAACAACCTAAAGTATAGCTTGAAACACAATCATTTATAGCTAAAACTTGAGTATTAATTGAAACACAGTTACTCATGACTAAGAGTTTTACAAAACAAGATGTAATCTAAAATATTATAGGATTTTGCTCACTATAAAAAAAACTTATTCTGACAAATACAAAATTTGAATAACATGTTAGTTTGTTAAATGAATATTAACATTATTCTTATAAAGATTAAAGTTACATAGAGATTAAAGCAACAAATCTTATTGCAATCACAATTCTTGACCACTTTATTATATATATTTTTTTAGTTTGGAAGATTTTTTTAAATAGAGAGTTGAGAAAAGAGTTGTCACAAATTCTTTTTTCCTTATTGAGAAACTTCACTTCAAGTCTCCATCTTCAAGCTTTAGTATGTTTATGCATGAATGGAGAAATATATTAAATGTGTTTAATGTAATGTAGTTATTTATTTTTTAAAGAACATCATGGTTGATATAAGGTATGTCATAACTTGTATTGATGTGAAACACAACTTTAACATGTAATTAATGTCACCCATAAATTAAATTATTTATTTTTACAATTTTAAAATTTAATTTTTCAAATATATTGATATTGTCTTCAATTATGTTTTTAATATATTTATTGGAGAAAAAACATCTCTATTATTAATATATTGAAATTGGCATGAATTATTAAAATATGTTTTTCATAAATTAAACTTTTAAATATTATATATGATAATTCTAATAAATTTATATAATATATTAAGTTAAATTTTATTGTTTAAATTGTTCTTAAATTTATTTATTATTTAAAAGCGAAAAATAAACTTAAAAAATTCTAAATTTAAAAAACTTAAAAAAAGATAAAAACCCCAGTCAAGGAAAGTCTATCTCTATCACGGATGTGTCATACAACTTATAAAAAAAATATGAGAATTTTTACGTGCACCAAACGGCTTTGCTTCATTTCAAGAACAGAAACTCGTTTACTTTTTTTTTTTTTTTTCAAATAAAATATCTGAGATTTTCTTTTTCGATTTTTAGTCTATCCAAGGAAGAAAGGAATATTATTTTAAAACGTTAGAGATTTCTCTTATTGTAAATTTTTTACTATGTTTTGTAAATTAAAAAGGCATTATAAAAAATGATATGATATATCTTAATGAAACATTGATACTCCGAATAGTAATTTAACTTCATTTAATAACTGAAAATAATATTATTTTATTAAAATATAATATTTTATTATTAAAAATAAGTGTAATTTGTATATAGTAGTGTCAAAGCGTCTTTATTCTATCTTTAACAACCTAAAACTATCTTTTCTAAATTATGATTATTTTATGTATAATTTTATACTAAATAAAATATTATATTCCCATTCAACAATTAATAAGTTAAATAAATCATTCATTAAAAAATTTAGTTTTACTATAACAAAAATGATTGCAAGAACGTGCGGATTAAACAAATGAGACAGATATTGTTGGAATATCCATAAACGTGAAGCTTTCTTCAATCTTCAGTCAAGACTTTCTCCTATATTCACTTCATAATCATATTTTATGATCTCAAAATCACACGCGAAAATCATTTATACATATATTAAAAAAGTTTTACTATAACTTTATATTAAATTATAAAAAAGAAGTATCCTAGAACCTGCACATTAAAGAAAATGAGAGTGATCTTGTAGGAATACCGAGAAACGTGAACCTTTCTTGAATCTTGAATTAAGACTTTATCGTGTAGTCACGTGACCTCATCATATTTTATGATCTTAAGATCACATTGGGAAGCTACTTCACTATTCTATCTGATTACTTATATTTTTGTATGCTGTTAGATGCAATTCAAACAATAATCATCAAAGTATTCCAAAACCTTTTTATTAGGGTGCTTCTATCACGATCTGATTAAATTTTCTATCAAGAAGTATTTAAAACAAACAACAAACAACGAAGTTACGTTTGACTCCATTTTAATTTAATATAAAATCTAATATTTACAATAAAAAATTATTAAATAAAGAGATGTATTGAAATTTTTGATGATTAGAAGACGTTGTGAAATTTTTATATAATTCTTATTATTTCAAATGTCAGCCTTTCTATTCATATATAACTTTTTTACAAAATATATTGAACATCTTATAATTAAAAGTTGTTAAATAACCAGACATGTTATGAAACTTCGTGTATGATTATTTTTTTATTTTTTCATATGAATGAAATGTTAACTTTTTATTAGTAATGACTTACTTCTTTTTATTATTTTGATCTTAATGTGAATTATACATTGATAATGTGCAATATCTAATTTTTTAAATTAAGTATATATATTATTTTCATATATATATATATATTATTTTTCATATTTATCATCATATTTGTAAAACAGCATTTTTATAATGTATTTTAGTTAGATAACTTAGAATAATAATTCATTTATTTAATGAATTTAAAACTTTTAAGGCAGTGAAGGAAATTGAATTAGATAATTTAAATATGGTGTATTTTAATTTATGAGAATTATTGAAATCTCTTGTCCAAGTATAATGTTAGTTTATTAAATAACCTAAAATATTTTTACTATCCTCTCTCATCATTAGTACTGTTTCATTTGCAAAATCTAGTTTGCTACATAATTTTTACATTAAATTCACTAAAATAACAAATTCTTCCTCTTTTTATCATAATAAAAGTTCTTCTTTGATTGTTTTTAAATATGATTTTATTTTGAAAGTTTAATTTTTTTTTTTAAAATCTCTTAATAAATTTTTATTCTATTTCAAATGAGAGTCATTAAATCAACTACATCATTTTAAAGATTTTCAGATAAATTTTATTTTAACTACAAAGTTTCATCGGAATCATAATTTTATAGTTTTTATAATTTTTTTAAAAATTATATCATATATATTATATCAGATGACATTTCTTATAAAATATGTTAAATTTAAAAATTTAGCTTAACACTCAAAACCTGTTTTTTTTTACTTACCTAGTTCTTTTTGTTATCACTTATCTTGAATTTTGTATTTCACAATATTACAAGAATGTCGATTGTCATTTTGTAAAAAAGAAAAAGAGGCACCTCAGATTTTGTTTGTCGGTCACAAGTATATTTTGTCGATTTATTTGTATGTTTTAACAAATTACTCGGATATATTAAATTTAAAATTGTTAAAAATTAAAATCGTTTATTAAAGTTACTGTGCATCTAATCCGAAATTAGCCGCCCTGCCTTGTTATTAACAACGTGACAATAACAGCCAATAACATGGAAAATTATAACAGGACAAAGAAAAACATTACATAAAATTATAATAATATTATGATACACAACACCACCTTAAATTAAAAGAAATTACATTTACAATTTTTTTAATAAAATCAAATTAATCACATTAAAAAAAATGTTATAATCTTGACCCAATAGTGATGATATTGAAAAATTGCAGCCAGACCAGAAGTGGGGATGGGATACTCTGGTTTTCTGGATATGTTGTTGGCTCCACAAACAAACTTCTCCATAATGTTTCTTCAACACCACCAACAGCTGAGACAGCCTTAAACACTCCAGCACATCAAACTTCTCCTTTCATACCTCTAAACACACAGCAACCAGAATTTTACTATGGGAATACTCTACGACGACGTGGTGATCATAAGCCAGCCACAAAAAGACGGCGACCCAACTGTTGTCACTGTTAATTGCCCTGATAAAACTGGTCTGGGCTGTGATTTGTGCCGGATCATACTCTTATTTGGTCTCAACATAGTCAGAGGAGGTACCCATCTTATAAAATCTCTTTTTTTAATTTCAACTTCAAGGTGATCTTTTTCTTAATTTTTTTTTTTTAATTTTCTGGAATGAAGATGTTTCAACGGATGGGAAATGGTGCTACATAGTGTTCTGGGTAGTTGGGAAACAGAGGACGAGGTGGAGTTTGCTGAAGAAGAGGCTGATTGAGGCATGCCCTTCTTGCTCCTCGGCTTCTGGAATCTCTTATTATCGATCTGACTTGCAGCCCTTCAAGCCTCCCGATGTCTTTCTTTTGAATTTTTGCTGTCATGACCGGAAAGGGCTTTTGCATGGTAATTTTAGGAATTTAAGTCATGAGTTTTTTTGGCACTCTGCATGTTTGTTGTGTTGCTTTGGATGATAGAATTTGGACACTTTGGGTTGGTTTAAGGCGATGCTGATGTTTGATAACTTGATATCTTTATTGTTTCTATTGAAAAGCTTGGTTTTAAACTGGGGTACTGATTCTTGATATTACAAGATATTGTAGACAAATGCTGTTCAATTTGTGATGCAGATTTGGTGACTCCATGGTCCAGATTGCAAATGCATACCGTTTTTAAAACCTTTGCTATCTTAAGATCAAGAATCAACACCTTGTGCATGTCGTAAGATCAAGAATGAACAACACTTTGGGGTTTCCTTTTATGATGAGGCCATTGATGACATATTCTAAAATGCATTCTGATTCTAAAGCTTCATTTTGCACTTATTATTCATTACGCATATGCCTTGCCTGTTGTGCATTTTGCCTACCTTAAAAGACATATTGATTGGAAGTTATCTGGTTTTTTTTGTATTGTTATTTTGACATTAATATTTGGTGGAATTGGTAGACAGAACAAAATGACTGAATGTGTTTATAATGGTAGCAGATGTTACTGAGGTTCTTTGCGAGCTGGAACTCACTATAAAGAAAGTGAAGGTATCTACTACACCTGATGGCAAGGTGATGGATCTGTTTTTCATCACTGATACCAGGTGTACATTTTATATTTGCTTTCCTCTAATTTTTCATTCATTTTTATTGAAACTCTTGATCTATTTGTTAAGACTGCAGTATGCGAATTATCGCCATTTTGGGTTAAATTAACATACATGGTTTGTGGATGAAAAAGAAATTAATCACTTGAACTCCAATAATCTCTATTTTATTTTTAAGTGAGTCCCTTTCACACCATATAGAAATAGGCAAGTGAAGCAACATACAAGTGACAAAGATCTATAAACTTAGTGTATTAAAGTTTTGGGTCAAAAGACGTGTCATGTTCGCTTGCATGTTGGCTTGTGACCTATTGATGAAAATATCTCCTCCTTCCTTTCCATCAGATTGTCCAACAAAACTTTCTAATTATTGTCATCTGGATGGTAATCCTATTCAGTTCTGTTATGAAATGCTTTTTGTTTTGTTCTGGGAATTGTGCTAATACTTCTATATCAAAGTCTTTTATTTAGCTTACCTGTTTCATTTGAGAATGTTGCAAAGTGTTTTATGAGGATGAAAGTTTATTTGATGGTGTCCCATTTGATGAAAATTTCATATCGGTTGAGAGCTTAACTAATGTAGTTTACTCCTTAATCTTGCATCTATGTCAGAGAACTTCTACACACAAAGAAGAGAAAGGACGAAACAATTGAACATCTAACAGAGATTTTGGGAGATGCCATCATTTCTATTGACATAGACTTGGTTGGCCCAGAAATTACAGCTTGTACCCAGGCATCTCCTCTCCTTCCAACTGCAATCACAGAAAATGCCTTTGATTTGGAATTGCCTGATTCGGCTCGTAGCGGAACTCTGAGGTCAGATCATGTTTCTATCACAATGGACAATAAGCTTAGTCCTGCTCACACCCTTGTCCAAATCATGTGCCAAGACCACAAAGGTCTACTTTATGACATCATGAGAACTCTGAAAGACTACAACATTCAGGTACAGAAATTTGAAATCTTAACAATACTACACTTCTTAGAGTTGATTTTATGCTGCTATAAATTGATTTGTCATCAAACCTAGACTTCATTTCATCTTGAATTTGTAGTTTTTGTACTTATATACCTCAAAATTTGCCTTTGTGTTCCTAAGCTTAATGAACACCGGCATACATATACCTAGTCATCTTTAGTATCCTAAGGGTACAACCTTATTTGTCCTTCAACCAGATTTCTTATGGGCGTTTCACTACAAAGCCTAGAGGAAAATGTGAGATTGACTTGTTCATCATGCAAGCAGATGGCAAAAAGATTGTTGACCCAAACAAGCAGAATTCCTTGTCATCACGCCTTAGAATGGAACTCTTTCGACCACTCAGAGTAGCCATTGTGAGTAGGGGCCCGGACACCGAGCTTCTGGTTGCAAATCCAGTGGAGTTATCTGGCAAGGGCCGCCCTCTTGTTTTTCATGATATCACTCTTGCACTCAAAATGCTCGGCACTTGCATCTTTTCGGTAATCACTCATCCTAACACCCTTTTCACTATGTCATAAAAAAATGTAAAATCTGTACTTAATGTCCTTAAGTAAATTTCTTACGTCCTGCTTACCTATGGATTTTTGTCTGTATGTAATCGATAGATAATTTTAGATTAAATACGGATTTTGTACATTATATACAGATTTTTACAGTAGATAAATGCAATTTTTCTTGTAGTGATAACTTCTCCACTTTCTTGAATCATGCTCATTGCTCACAAGTAGAAGTCAGTGTTACTAGATTTCACATACTTCTATGTTTTTTGTTCTAGTAACATTCACAAGTAGAACATTTGTGTTTACTTGTTTTCTACATTGTGGTTCATTGTTATAACAGGCTAAAATTGGGAGACACCTGATTGGAGATCGTGAGTGGGAGGTTTATAGAGTCTTGCTTGATGAAGGGGAGGGTTTATCTTATCCCAGGAGCAAGATTGAGGAGGGAGTTTGGAAAATGCTGATGGGTTGGGAGTAACACATGGTTGCCATGTTCAGAGTGCATCCTTTGGATTGGTTGAACCTCTCTACCTGTGTACAGATAGCTAGCTTTGTCTACTATAGTTTGTTGTTGTTAGACTAAATGTGAAATATGTAGTATGCAAAAGTGGTGGCTTTGCCACATCATGCTTTTGAGCTTTTCTATAACTCTAACTTAATGTATATAAATGAGAAGGCAGTAACAAGTAGAAGACTTTGGAGGAGCGAATTTTGCTCAGAGCTTTTAATTATAAGTGAGAATGAAATCAAATATTGTAAAGTGATTAGTATCCCAGTTCCAGTTCTTTCCTAAACATAGTTTTAAATATTAATTACCCAAATAACGTTCAAATTTAAAATATATTGTTGAAGAAAAAAAAACAATTAGAATGGAAAGACAATAATAATAAATAAAACATTATTGAATTAGTTTAGATGTTGATAAGGTGTCCCCTCCAAGGATAAGGATATTAAAGAAAGGAAAGGATAAAGTTACATGCAGGGATTTTTTGTTTTGTTTTAAATTAAATATCTTTTATAAGATAATTCATCATTGTTTTTTTCGTGCACCGTTGGTGTATCCTAAACCGTTTATAAATAATTAAATGTCGTAATGAAAATTTAAATAAACTTAGAAGTTGCATAGTACAACCAAATAGTGACTAGTTATTCGAAATTAAAATCGTCCTCAAGGATATGAATATGCTACACGTGGTAATTTAATAACCGTCAACATAGTATATGAGTACACGTGTTATATTCATTAGAAAAACAAACAAATAATTGTCAAGGAATCTATACATAGGTACAATATTTTAAAGTGAAAAACTTATGTACTATATTATAAATTTTGAAATATCTAGATCATGGCTAATGAAAATGCACTACGTGTTCTCACACCTTTATGAATAGTCATGTTCATTTACTATTAATTACTTGTAAGTTGTTTCATTCCAAGTTATAAAGATTTAAATTTATGTTTTAGATAATTTATTCTACAACTATTTCACTACTTTTAGACTTTTACTTTTATCTCAATTTAAATTTATGACCCTTTGAGAGTTTCTTTGACACCATACTTTATTGCTTTCCAAATCGTTATATACTATACAAGATATATAAGTTTCTCTATGCATTCTCATTAAACGAAATGATATTTTAGTAACTACAAAAATTAAATTTAATCTTTTTATAGTATATTGTTAATTGAAATTGATTGTTTTATGTAAAATCGGCTAGCTTTTATCATATTCTAAATTGAAGATCTAAGAATTGTTAATCTAAATACCAAGAACTCACAATTATATTTGTTTTGGTTGAATCAAATTCATAAACTAATTAAAAACAAACACTGTAATATTGACATGTGGTTATTTTAGGACTTCCATTTAATAAGTATATGCTTTTGTTTATATATATTTGTGTGTGTATTTATATGTATAAGAATAAAGAATCACATGAAAACTGATATCTCTGGATTTTTTTTTGTTTTCGTTTTCAAATGTCATTATCATACAGAAGCTCCATGTGCGCAATGGTACAAATGAAATGATTCTTTTCATGCCTGTGGTAGATATTTTGGAGCCCTGCGTTCATATTTTGCTTGTAGAATTGGTTCACTGTAGAGGTAGAAATTACCAACTAACCAATTTTATAGAGTGAGTTTGGCAAATAGTATAAGAACTTGTGAATCATTGCAGGGTCTATCCACAAGTAGCTGAATGATACCAAAAGGAAAAACAAAGAGGGGTTGCAAGGTGTGTCTTTTTCTTTCCTTTGGAATTTGGTCCATCATCAACTGTTTTTGACAAGTTGGGGGAGAGAAAATTCATAAGAAAGAAGTGATTTGGAAAACTTGGATTATATGGATTATAGACGGACCAATTTAAACCACCAATCATTGCAAAGAAGAATTCAGAGATATTTTATACTATTTTGTATCTATTAATTAACATGGTTGATTGTGTAATTAGCTAATTACAGTTTCCAGTATATTCCCAATTTGTGAAAGATTGCAGCCACCACACCCCAGAAAGTGATTTCTGCAAATATGACATATAACAGAGTTCCTAGCCTCTCTGAGTGCCAAACATTGATAAACACATGATTCTGAATCCAGTTCACCTGATTCATGGTTTTCATAAAAATTGTCAGCATTTTAGTCACAGCTACTTGAAATCTAACTGAAGAAAAAAAAAAAAAAGATACTTTTTCAGAGTTAAAATTAATTTTAATTTTAAAGTAGAAAGCATCTATACTATAAGTCAAAAGTTGAGGTTCTTACTAGTGAGTTATCTGGATCCTTGTAATACCATCCATTAACAAATGCTGCAAAGATGCCTTGGGCTGCCATAACAAACACTAGCATTGCATTCATTCCTATCCATTCCAAGAGCAAGAATGGAGTACGAAGGCCCCAAACATCTATCTGTTTGATTTTCAGAAATACTATATAAGAATCATAATTAATTATCATTATCAAACAGAACGTAATTAAGCTATCAGATTGAATGGTAACATTGCATAGTCATGAAACTTAATTAATATTTTTACCAGCAAGTAGAATACAGAGAAGACAATTCCAGCTGCCCCAGCTGTGAAACAAACATAGCTGAAGCTGTAGAGTTGCTTGTTGATTGGGATTGCTGCCATATTCCATGGAAATTTTTTGTCACATATTTTCAGCAAAAGTATATATATATATATATATATATAACAAATGTGACATGTCTTAGTGGCCTTACCATCTGTTAAATGAAGGATGATGCCTATGATCAATAAGACAAACCCAAATGAGAGCCATTGCTTGAGCCTCTCGGAATGACCCTGTGAATTTTAAGTAAAAATTTACAAGGAAAAAACTTAGTGTGTGAACAAGTACAAGGGCATGAGACATTATTGTGTAAAGTGTGTAACCTTGAAGTGAATCAAGACATGCCCATAGTGGATGCCAATGACACCAGAGAGGATAGCTGATATGGAACTACATAAAGAGAAAGTGGATGAAAAATTATGTGTGGATTTTTATTGGTTAAAGATCAAATAAGAAAACAAAAAGCAAAATAGAAAGTGGATGAAAAGTTATGTGTAGCCATTGATTTATGTTGGGAATAAAACCTCAACAAGCCTTCCGGTTCAAAAGGAGCACGACACCAAGATGGAGCATTTTTACGTAAAGGGCCTTCAGCTGGAGAACTCAGTGTGCATGCCTGAAAAACGTTTTCTCAAAACATGCATCATTCTACATAAAACTCTCTATATAATTGTTCATAGTAAAAAACTAATATTCCTTAATTATGGTGATTAAGACAAAACTCACCCTTGAGCGTGTCCAAACAGGCTGGGAATAAAGATGATTAATGCCCCAAACTTGTCTGTCCACGTAACCAACCGCGTTACATGCAGGACCTAGGTCTCCTCGCATTCCACATTGGACCTAGAATCAGGAAACTAGCATCAACAAAAGAACATAAACCTAGTAAAAATTTGAGAAAATATTAAGTAATATCTAGAGAGAGATTGTGTACTGTGTATCTCTTTGGTTCGTGGCTGTTATAATCCACAAAACTCCAATCTGGAACGTAGAGGCTGAAGGTTGTAACCATGTAAATCACAAATGCCACAAACCCCCCAAACCTATGTAACACAAATATGTCTCCCATAAGTCATATCAAATTCACAATCCCATTAACTGTTTAGAGAATTTCAACCAAACTTTTTACATATATGAAATGTGTTGCTTTTCTCACCATTGCCATCGATAAGCACTAATAATGGAAAGGTGTCCCGGCTTCAGGGTAGAGGGTCTAAGCTTGGTGGTGTATGTCTCTATTAGAGCAACAACACAGTACACAAGGGCTATTCTCTGCACAGACACAATATGCAGAATCATGGTTACTCAAGAACTGAGTTGTGGAAATTTAGTACAATTCGATCCAAACCTGGAGAATGCCACACCATCGTATAAATCTCATGTCAACTCCATATGATAGATCATCAGGTGCATGAGAATATCCACCTGCGACTCCAATTTATCAATGTTGTCACACATGGAATAGTCTCTTATTGTAAACTGTTTAGCATATTGAATTCAACTACTTTGAATAAAGGAAGATGGGTTTGCATGAATCAATTAATGCATGATATGCATTGATGGTCCTACTGAAATTTCTGTGGCATTAATTGTAAATTAAATATATGCAATGGTAAAAGAATCCTTGAAAGTTTCATTTATTGGCAAATGGTCTAGTACCACTAGTACTTCATAATCTCTGTTGTCAAGTTTGAGTTTAGTCTTGTACAATGAGTATGTTAAAAAAGAGAGCTAGGGAAGTTTTGGTACCTTGCAAAAGAATACCCCAGAAGAGAAGCTTCAATGTCCTAAGGATTATATTCTTCAGAGCATCCTTAACCCTTGGGATTCTCTGTGTTGTCACAAGTTAATACATATGAGTGAATATAAAGAAGTGAGAGAAAGAGAGTAATAGGGATTAAATAATCTTGATCATCAAATCTAGGTACAAAGTAAAACAGTTTGTTGAAACAAGAAGAGCCAACTATAAATAACATCTTATGATAATGCTTCTATGCTGAGAAAAATTAAAAAACAAGAGCATCTACCTTCAGTGCGAGGGCTATAGCAACCCCAACAATGAAAAGAAAGAAAGGCATAACAAAATCAGCCAATGTACATCCATTCCACGGGGAGTGATCAATGCGTGGATAAGCTCCCCCAGCATCATCTACTAGTACCATCAGCTGCACATTTAGCATAAGTAACACAATTACACGCATATACAACAGTTTTCACTCTTCTTTCCTTTTCAAAATATGCATAAACCATGACAAAATAATATATTTAATTACAAATTATCTAACACTAACCACTATGGTGAGACCCCTAAATGCATCAAGGGTTGCAACTCTTTTTGTCTTTTGCTTCACCAATGGTTGCTCTTGCTCCACTATTTGCTGAATGGACTCACCCTCTTGTGTAGCACTCCTTGTGTCTCTGTCATGCTCAATGGATTCTCCATCACCATTGGTTTTTTCAATTTCCTGTTTCAACTCACCATTATGTGGAGTGCTGAGCCCTTCTTCCATTCTTTTAGCTTCATCCATGATACAATATTCACAATTCTTATCCAACCTTTTTGATTCTTCCTTCTTTGGTGGAATCAATCAAAACACTTAGTTGCCAATATATATTCACGCACGTCCACACGAGACAGAAAAATGGTCTTTGGGAGAAAGACAGAAAATGGAACAACATTCTACCCTTTGACTGAGAAACCCTTTCCATTCTAAGCAAAATCAATTTATTTTGTAGAGTGTACGTGAAACGCATGCCTTAAGTTTAACATCATATCTAAGGTGGGTGTTTACATTGCATCTGTTTTAACTAAAAAATAGTTCTTGAGCCAAAAGTTCTGCATAAAAGAGTTTAATCATAAACTTTTTAAACAAACAAATAAAATAATTTTGAATCAACCAACAAGGTGGTGCGTGTGTTAACGAGTATAGCCAGTATTTTGTTTTCTTGTTCCTGCTCCACAAACCAGAATTGCAGTAATCGTATGAGTACGTCATCTAATTGTCAATCTTTCACGACAAAAATCTCTCTTTCTGTCCTCTTGACCAGAATTTCGTAACACTTTTTTTTTTTTTTTTTATATGTTCGTAGATTACCAAGTAAGGCTGTTTTGGTTGGAAGATTTATATTATGGACCGAATCTTGCGTTGGATTTTCAACACATGATTCGTGGCAGTGTTGGGTTTTACCTTATATTGCAGCAGCCCAAAAGAAAACAAATTATCAAAGAAAGGTGGAAGTATCACTAAATAATAGGTATTATCTAGATGGTAGAATTGTTCGTAGTGATATAATATTTTAATATAATCCAAATTATGAATATAAAGCGTCCAAATTAGTACTCGTAATATAGTTTTTTTTTCTTCTAAATATATGCCAATTATAAAGATTAATTAAGAAGAAGGGGTGTTGATGTTCCATAATTCATTTTGCTTTGGTGTCAAATCGTTGGAAGTTGGAAGTATCTTTTGCGTCTGGATTCCAATTATGCTATCAAAGTCATCATATCTTGCTAGCAATTATAGTAACAACATCTTTCGCAATCTTAATCGTTTCGTTTTTAGAATTATTAGACATTAACTTTACACCACTAACTATTTCAATATGATAATGTTAAAAATTATATCCTTTTTATAAGCAGCAAATCATGTGTTCTTTTATGCTTGGATTCAAGAGAAAATAGAAAATAAAAGAAATAGAGGAGTAGAGAGTAAAATGTTGTGGGATGGAAAAAAAGTAAAGAGAGAAGAAAAATAAGTGAAAACTTTGTAGTAGATTTTATTAATGTAATAAAATCATTTATATATTAATATATATAGAAAATAAATTACAATTTAAAAAAAAAATCAAAATATAAATTAGAGTTAAAATAAATTTTAAATTGAAATAAAAATTATTATAAAATTTTACTAAATAAAAAAAATTATATTTCATAATAAAATATATTAAAATAAATTAATTTAAAAAAGTTTGTTTAATTTAATTTTCATTTTGATATTTTCATTTTAATTATTTATTATAATATAAATATAACTATTAATAAAATATAAAACTAATTTATTTTATTTTTTATTTTAATATTTTTATTTTAATTATTTATTTGATATAAATGTATTAATAAAGTGTGAAATTAATTTAATTTAATTTATTTAATTATTTATTTTATTCTAGTATCAATAAAATATTAATAATATAATTATTAAAAATTATTAACGTTTATAATATAAGTGTAAATGATAATAAAGTATTTATAAATATGATTTTAAACTTAATTAATTATGTTGTAAATATTTTAATATATAAATATGATGTTATATATATATATATATATATATATATATAGTTTGGCTAATAGTTTCATCCTGTATTGAAAAGTTTCTTGTTCAAAATATATGTATTTCATGTTTTTGCTTTTGTTTCTTCCGTTTTATTTCTTATATGTTTGTTTGAATCATTAGAAACAAATAAAACATTACAATCAAATATTAGTATAATATAAACATGTATAAATTGTTTGCAACACTTTAACTAGTACAAAACATCATTATTTATGAAATAAAGTAGGATGATAAATATATTTGTTAGGATGGTTTTTCTAAATAATGTGAAACACATATTTTAAATTTAAAAAGTATTTATAAACTTATATATATACAAAGTGTTTTTAGATGTATTACTATACGTGTTCTCTTGCAGCTAGCTATCCAATCAAATGAACAAGTAAATGTGGGAATAATTGTAACAGAAAATATCACCATACAAACGTTTCACTAAATATTTAAACACCTAATCCAATAAAACTTAATCAGACTTAATCAAGAAGGAAAAACCAACTTTATCCTTAACCACACTTTTGAAGGACTCTTTAACATCGTTAACTTGGAAAGAAATGCCCCAATACTTAATCACAGGGAAGATAAGCCAAATTTGATACCTAAATACCTAACACATAATCAAAACAAATCAATATCAATTTCAAACAATGTTTAACCACCAACACTCTCGTTTAGTTTTAAACAAAAAGAAATTAAATTAAATATATACTTGTTTGTAGAGTAAAGATTAGTAAAAAAAATAGCAATTAGTTTTAAACAAAAAAAATTACGTAATTTTGATTGTTTTAGTAGAAATATATATATAATATTTATTTTTACGATAGTCTCCTGTCCATTAGCGTTTGACGTCTTATGTATAATTATCGATTGATTTAGTTGATATAAAAAAAATGCATACTTTTCACCTTTTTTGGTCAAAGGGATTCACTAAACTTGCACAAATTCTATATTATATATATTAAATGAAACAATCAATATTTACTAATCGTCAAAACGATCGTGGCCCATTTTACATATGAAAAGATTATTAAAAGAGAAGTTCACATCATGCATGTTTAACCCCAGATTAAGGGAAGGAGCCATATTGTCTTTAATTAAGAAATGATAATGAGTTTGTGCGTAAAAGCAATTATACTTAGGATATATTTGTAAAAGAAAAATTAGAAAGTTAACTGAGAATGGATACAACTTGGTAGTAGTAAATATTTAATAATTCTAAAGAGTCAGCTTCAAATTGCTGCCCATCACACAATGTGTGGATTTGACCACTGCCCACATCTTTGTTTTGCCATTATATTGCATGCAAGAGAAAAGGATAATAATGGTTACATTAACTCCATTATAGTTAATTTCACCAAATAATCTTACTCTTAGTTTGGATCTTCATTCTTTCCAATTAATATTCAATTGCCCACAAATCCACAATCCTCATCTCCATCAAAGTTTGTTTCATAAAGTTAATAAAAAGATAAAGTGGAATTTTGGAATAGTTGATTGAAAAATTATTTAAGATATAAAGAGCCTCTTACCAAATAATTCTAAGATGAAAAAGATAAAAAGAATTGAAATTAGTTTTTCTATAAATTTAAATTATAAAAAAATTCACATGAATTTTCTTGAAAAATAAAATAGTTTGAACATAAAAAAAGAGTAACACAACTCAGTGAACACCATTCAATTCAAGAAATTTTACCAATATCAACAAATTTTAATATAGTTTATTATTATTAGATAAACACAATTGAATATTGAATATTAAAAATACTTGTGGTTGAGAAAAAAATATTTTAATAGAAATATACATGAAATAGAGTTTCGAGATATATTGAGAAGTAAATTTAAGTGTAATTCAATTTTATAAAACCAAATTATATAATAACATTTGTATTTACTTTTATTTTCTTATTTGATCCAATCATTAGTCCATATTAGATCCCAACCTACAGACTTAAATGTATTAATTAATATTTATGAATGATTATAATTAATATTAATTTAAATTGTCTTAACTAATATTGTTAATAGCTTAAAAAGTCAAATTATTTAACATTCACAAATAAACCACGAGAAAAATAAAAGTTATTTGTAATAAAAATAAAAACCACATATATCCCATAATATGAGAGATATAAAAATATTTCTTATAGTAATTTTTTTATATTTTTACCGTATTAATTATTTAACTGATTATTTTCTTGTTTTACTTCGGATTTTACTAAAAAATGTATAAATGTTACTTTGACTTTTTTCTCAAAATGGTGCAATTTGCACCAGAATTGTCTAAAATGAACAATTTTTTTATTATTAAAATAGGTAAATTATGTCAAATAAACACAATTTCAACCATTTTTTTATTATCTATTCCTTATTGAAATCATACCTACCTGATACTCTTCTTATTAATGAATGTTTAAACTATATATTTTGATTATCATTTTTAAATTAAACATAAATGTATTTATTATAGTTTTAAATTAAACATAAATATATTAATTATGATTTTAAAATTCATAAATATACTCGTTGATATGAAGTCAATAATAAAAAAAATTGTTATTTTTTATTAATACAAAAATAATTTTTGATAAAAAAAATTTATTAAGTGATCCATTTTGATAATAAAATGAATTGTCCAATTTTAGATAATATTAGTGCAAATTGCACTATTTTGGAAAAAAAAACCACTATTTTGGAAAAAAAAAAGCCCTTAATTTTGCTGTGTCTGTTCTCTTTATCTTGTCAACATCCAATATGTAAGTATATAATGGACATTCGTTTCACATTAAATTAGTTTGTCAACATCCACTCTGTAAATATAATTGACATTCATTTCACATGAAATGCCATTTATGTGAGAGTAAATTAGAACTAAATTAGAGGATTTTTTCAGACATTATTATTATTGCTATTAGTCGTGTTTGAATGAGTTATTGATTACATGAACATACTTTGTCTCACCTGGTTGATTAAGTTTTGTATTTTGAAAAACATGTTTTATTAAACTACAGATAACATTGGAATCCCACCCCCATGCAATCACATGACTGTGTTCTGTTAGGACAAATACGTACCATGTGGCTCTCTGATAACAAAAAACAAAACTTCTCAGAAAATAATCATCTTCAATATGACACTTCTTTTGTCTGCTCACGTACAAAACAAACAAAATAAAAAGTTGACTTTTAAGCTTTTCTTTTGAACTGTATATACCAATTTCTCACCACCATCATTTTACTTCTGTGAATCAGACTAATTGGAACTTGTTATTCAACTTTTTCTATAGTTGTTCTAATAAAGAGATATGACTACAAGAATTAGTTATTAAATCTTATTATTGTAAATACGAGTTTTTATTAATATTATTATTCGATTACATCATCAAATGAAGAAAGATAGATGTGATCATGTAAAAATTACCAATAATGTAAACATGTGATACAAAATCGTGTGATAATTTACGGTAAATGACATGACACTAGCAGCATTCTTTCTCCTTTAGACTCAGATTCTTCAAAAACATGTAACAAATGGCAATTCAAGATTCATTAGTGTATCATAATCTATCATTTCATCAACATAAGTATCAAAAAAGAAAATCAATCAAACCTAATGATAAGGAAGCATTGTTTTCACTATCAGTCACAAAAGTATGTAGCTTTAGTCCTATATCCCGTGCTTGAAGAAACGACTATAAACTGCAGAATACCATGTTCTCTGAAATTCTCATATTCCCAAGGTTGCCCACAGAATCCCCTCTCTTCCCTCAATGGCCGGTTCAACTAGCATCTTTTAGTGCTTGTCATATTCTCAAATCATGCACAATTTCTTTCCCCAAGGATTTGAATCTGGTTCCACTTTTGGTGGAGAATCTGGTTACCACAAACTCACTTTTAATGTTTTATCATATAGCATATTAATGCATCCTCTAAATATATATGTCCTTATCCCATACTCAATATACACATACATATTCACACAACTGTGGTTCTAAATCCACAACAAGAGAGAGACTTTGTTTGGTCTTTCCACAGCAAAACAAACCTCTCACTGCACCTTCCTTGTTACCATAATTTCCTCCAAAAATGACAGTGGAAGAAGAGCTAGCAAAAACCAAGGCTTTCATACACCATGTGATCACTGGTCGTTGGTTCATGATCTTTGCCTCATGTCTCATCATGGCGGTTTCAGGGGCAACATACATGTTTGGTTTGTACTCCAACGAGGTCAAATCCTCTCTGGGGTATGACCAGTCCACGCTCAACTTGATAAGCTTCTTCAAGGACCTTGGTGCCAACCTTGGAATTTTCTCTGGGTTGATCAATGAGATAAGCCCCCCTTGGGTTATACTAGCCATGGGAGCCACTATGAACTTTGTTGGCTACTTCATGATATGGCTCTCTGTCACTTCACGCATTGCCAAACCCCAAGTCTGGCAAATGTGTCTCTACTTTTACATTGGTGCCAATTCTCAGTCTTTTGCCAACACTGGTGCTTTGGTGAATTGTGTTCAAAGCTTCCCAAGAAGCCGTGGAAGTGTTATTGGTCTTCTCAAGGGTTATGTGGGGCTAAGTGGTGCTATTTTCACTCAGCTATACCATGCCTTTTATGGTGACAACTCCAAGGCTCTTATCTTCCTCATTGGCTGGCTTCCTGCTGCTATTTCCTTCATTTTCCTTCCAACAGTTAGGGTGTTGAGTATAACCCCACAACCCAGAGAGATCAAGGTTTTTTACCAACTTCTCTATATTTCACTTGGGGTTGCAGGGTTTCTCATGGTGTTGATAGTTATACAGAACAGGTTGAGTTTCACAAGGGTGGAGTACATAGTGGATGGGGTGATGGTTCTTTTCTTGCTTCTTCTCCCACTTGGTATTGTGTTCAAAGAAGAGTTCAAACTTTGGAAGAACCAAAACCAAACCTTCACTGATCATGCAGATGCTGCCTCAGTTATTGAATTGCCACAGCCAGAAGAAGCACTACATCCAGCTGCTGCATCTTCTCAAGGGAAAACCAATTCATGTCTAAAGAACGTTTTCAAACCTCCAAAAAGGGGTGAGGACTACACCATCTTCCAAGCTATTTTCAGCATTGACATGTTGATTCTGTTCATTGCATCAGTGTTTGGTGTGGGAGGAACATTGACGGCTCTTGACAATTTAGGACAGATTGGAAACTCATTGGGGTACCCCAAAAAGAGCCTCACAACTTTTGTGTCTCTTGTGAGCATATGGAATTATCTAGGAAGAGCATCTTCTGGCTTTGCCTCAGAATATTTGTTAGCCAAGTACAAATTCCCTCGTCCCTTGTTGCTCACTCTAGTCATGCTTCTCTCCTGTGTTGGCCATATTCTGATAGCTTTTGGTATCCCAAACTCACTTTATTTCTCTTCAGTGATTATTGGGTTTTGCTTTGGTGCCTTGTGGCCCTTAATGTTTGCCATCATATCTGAAATATTTGGCCTCAAATACTACTCCACTTTATACAATTTAGGTGCTGTGGCAAGCCCTGTTGGATCTTACATTCTGAATGTGAAAATCACCGGTTATTTGTATGACAAAGAGGCTTTGAAGCAGTTGGGAATGAAGGGACTCACAAGGCAAAAGGGGAAGGACTTAACTTGCTTGGGAGTGCAATGCTATAAGATGGCTTTTCTCATAATCACTGCATCAACTTTGGTTGGATGCTTTGTTTCCTTTATTCTGGTGTTAAGGACCAGAGAATTTTACAAAGGTGACATTTATGAGAAGTTCAGAGTTCAACTAGACAAACCAGAGAATCTTTCAACTTTTGGCACCACTTCCACCACCACAAACTTGGCTCAAGAACCAGATAAAATCAATAGCAAATAATGTATGTTCAATGTCTGCAAGCAATTATTTCGCATCAACAATGTTGTAATTTTAAGGACCCAAATGTTCATTAATGTTATTTGTGTACTTAAGCATTGAAAATGTAACATACTTCTATTGTTCACCATGATCTTCTCAAACGTTGAAGTCATTTTACTTTGTGAAAATAAGTGTTATGAAAAAAAAAACATTGATATTCCAACATTTGTTTGCGGTGGCAGAAATCGTGTTCAAGCAAGCTCCTACATTATCTCTCACCGTTGTACAGTTTTCTTAGATGTTCTTTTTTCTGTTTTTATTTAGTTTTTTTTCTTAGACTTATATCTGAACCACGTGAGGTTGAGTGGACAAATTTTCAGCTGTTTGTTGGTTTCAATCAAAATGGAAAAAAAAAAATGTTTGAGCTAATTAAGTTGAGGCCTAAATAAAGAGTTGTTTGGTGAAGGGAATATTAGAGTAAATCCAAAATCTTGTCACGGGACAAGTTTGTTTCAGTCATAAAGTGAAAAAAACGAAAATTCTTAAAACTATATTTCATAAACATTTATACATTATGTTAGGTAGAATTATATTATATTCAACCTAGACCACAGTGAGATTAGATTTTTATATCATTTTGGCAACTGGATGTTTAAGTCAATCTTATAAGATCTACTTGATAAGAGCTACATTATATATATATATATATATATATATATATATATATATATATATATAAATTCATTTCTATACTTGATTTCAAAAAGTTAAATATTATTAATTCCTAGATTAATAATCGTTGGATCCAAATATTTGTT
>Ga0209489_103001_pt1 | contig 33509 bp, 17 predicted proteins | sample SiratrowhiteBW_FD_187527 | JGI IMG/M metagenome (GOLD analysis project Ga0209489, IMG submission 187527) | Root nodule microbial communities of legume samples collected from California, USA - Siratro white BW (SPAdes) (version 2) | ecosystem: Host-associated > Plants > Roots > Nodule | place...
AAAAAAAAAAAAAAAAAAAAAAAAAAAAAAAAAAAAAAAAAAAATAAAAAGAAAATTTTTTTTTTTTTTTTTTTCATTCTAGTGTATTTTTTTTTTCAAAATTCTTATAATGGACAATTATTTTTTAAATTCTCATTATGGGTAAATCGTGTCTAGTTGGCACGTGCCATTGTAGTACAATTTCAATTAATTCAAAATAAAATGGTTTTAGGTATTAATTATAATAGTGCTGATGTTATACTATTTCAAAGTAGAAACGAATGAATATTATGCTTATTCATGAAGTTTATTTTAATAAGGTAATAGAGAGGTTTAAAATGGAAAAAATATAACATATTTGGAACTTATATTTAACTAGACATAAGTTTAGAATGTTAAAGACAATATTAAATTAATCTAGTAATGAAACATGGAAAACTACAAATAGGAATGATAAACAAACTTCTTTCTTTTTCTTTTAGATATATTGATCTTTTAAATTGGATATGAAAAGTGGGATTAATATATACATATGTCATCATACTCGTCTAGTATTTAACTATTCTCATTTTAAGTTACCAAATCACCTATTCTCATTTTAAGTTACCAAATCACCTTTAATTTATTAGGTATAAAAAATTATATTAATTTTTGTTTGATCTTTAATTTCATATTTTATTTATTGATAATACATTTGATTATTTTTATAATTATTTGATTAATCTTTATCCAATTATTATTTTATATTTTAATTTGATATTTATATAATTATAATTTTTTTTATTGATACTTGACATTGGACAAAAGTTCTTATTAAATACTTGAAAATATCATATTTTTTATTGTGATTTTTATTTTTTCTAATAAAAAATAATTTAATTAGTATTTGAAACAGATAGGACGCGGGTACGAATGTATATACACAGTTTTCGATTGGAATGAAAACAAGAATTAATTTTTCGAGATAGAAATGAGACAGTCAAGAACCAGAAAAAATCTAAATAGATATATTTGTTATATCCTAAATTTATTTAATTAAATTTTAGAATACTGAACAACCATCTCATATTATATATATATATATATATATATATATATATATATATATATATAAATAAATATCTATATTACATATATTCATTTTTAATATATGTGATAATCATTAAGTTTAAATTCATGTTTTAATTTTCTATATTACAACGTTGCTTGAAATCTATTAAATTTTTACATCATGTTTTACCTGGCCAGTCATATAGATAGGTTTCTTCGAAAGTTTCAACCACTTGGGAAGGAAGAGGAAACATTCATTAAGAAGCCTTTTCTAGAGCAACAAGGATGGTTTGATTCAAAGTATTCAAATCCTAAAAAGAAGGTCACATCCAACACGAATTGGTAGGAACGAAGCACATTGAAAAAAAGTTAATTGTACTATTTGCCGCAACCACTATCAATGTGAGCTTTATACATAATTTCACAAAAGTAGAGGGGATTTTTGAGGATTTTATGATGTCCACTCTTGCTCCTATTGTTTAATGGTCCTAAAGTTAACACATGTTCTCTGAGAAGGACCAGAGAAAATTTCCGTTCTTCCTCTAATTACTAACTTTCTAACTTTCAAATCATGCAAGTTAACTTGTTAGGATTCTAGATTCTTATTCAAATAACAATTGTGAATGAGTACAAAAAAGGCCCCAAAGACTCCCACCCTATTGATAAAATTATTCAATTGATATGACAAGAAAAAAAGAGATCACATGAGTCAAATGTGTGTTGCACTGTTAGGGTGTCACCAAATCAGAACTCTATCCTAAAACTTGGCGAAGATCATGGTGTCCACCATCATTAGTTGGCAGAGGAATTCGCAAAGACACAAACAACCTTAGCACCAACAAAAAAAGTTGTTTTCAGCACATATCCTCCTCGAAAAAATCCTTGTTAATGACCCAATTGTGTTATTCTTAAAACACTAAACTTATCTTACAGAAATATTAAAATAGTTAGTTGTAATGTCCACAACAAATGATGACAGTTAACAAAATTATATTATTGAAAGTAACAAACATTTATCAATCACTTTGTTAAAACCAGAGCTAGTGGAATCATTCCACAACCATACAGTATTGATTGATTTGTACAGAACAAAACAAAACATAGGAAAAGAAAGCCGGCCACCTCTATGTCTATGTCTATGTTCTACAACTTTACACAAATTCATTTTGGCCACTCAGTGCTGTCACAAAGTACCCTTTATTTTTTTTCTTTTCCCCCCTCACCCTCCCACCTGTCTCTCTCCACATCTCAAACCCCAAGTTCCCTTATAAATATACACACAAAGAGTGAGTGAGTGAGTTGTCTAAGTTGAGTTGAGTGTGTGTTGAGTCACTAGTCACTGTGGAGTGGCCTGAAGTTGAGTGATTGATGATGATGATGATGGAGTTGGGATCCATGTGGGTGGTCCTTGTGGTTGTGGCCATTGCTGCTGCTCTTTTAGTCCTCAAGAGATTAAATTGGTGGCTCTATGAATCCAAATTAGGTGTGAAGCAGTACTCTCTGCCCCCAGGTGACATGGGTTGGCCCTTCATTGGCAACATGTGGTCCTTCCTCAGAGCTTTCAAGTCCAAGGACCCTGATTCCTTCATCTCTTCCTTTGTCTCCAGGTAATTATTATTTACTAAAAAAAATTATTTTTAACATTTATCACTCTCACTATAAGAAAAAAAAATTATTTTTGATACATAACCCAACAACCCAGTTGTTTGTTTAATGTTTATAACCTCTGAGGTGATTCTGTGTTGTGACTTGTGAGTGTGAGTCTGAGAGGGCTAGTGGATGTCACGATCCTTACCTCAAACCACTGACACAACCACACCCCTTAACCAAAGCTGCTACTACTATTAGTGGTCCAAGAGACAAAAGATAATGTACTTTTTCTACTTTATATCTAGTTTGGCACAAAAAGCTGCTTGGCCTCTTGAAAGAGAAATTACCATTATGCTACCTTTTCAGTTTTGGAATTGCAGCATGACCCTTTTCAAACTGATGAAACAAACAAACCATTATTCAGAGGGAATAAGAGAAGAGCTGCACCTGCTTGTCATTTTCACTGTACTTAACCTCCCTTTCTCTTTCTCAGTCACATCTTTTCTTTTGCTATGTGGTGGTGACGGTGTTTCTGGACAGTTGTACTCCAACTTTCGTCCTTTCTGCTTTCTACATCTTAGTTAATAAATTTATTATGTACTAGAAAATAATTGTAGAAAATAATTGCAGTTTTAAAACATCTTCAGCTTGAATTTTGTTATACTTTCTTCGAAGTACAAAAAATAAGTTAAACATTAAGATGAAATTTACGTCAAAAAATTATGATACTATTCGTGCAGTATATACGTTTTGATGTCCGGACACGTACGTCAGGATGTGCAGTCCAGGTCAGCATGGGCCATCCATGATTAAGATGGACTATAAAGTATTATAATTTATAATACATTTTAGAATTTTTTAAACATGATTAATTAAATGATAAAATCGAATAATACTACTTAATTATATAGGGTAGAATTGTCTCCTAGTATTATTAGCTTATCTAGGAGGGAATAGTTCTCACAGTAACTATTCTCTCCAAAGATTCTGCGACACTATATGAATCCAAAACATTTCAAATCATGCCTATATGTGATGATGTTTGAAATGCTGATACGTGGCATTTGCTTAGCCTACTAATATTGGATATTTATAAGATATTTACTCTTGGATAGTTCCAAATGTAACTGCGGTGTACTGTTCAGTGTTTGACACCACCCACTAACTAAATAAAGATTAATTTTAAAGCGGGTCACTTTTTTATGATATGTATTTTGTTGTTAATAAGCTCAAAACAATGATACTGGTTTTTAATTTAGGAAATAAAGAATGGTTTATGTGCTCAATGGCAGAAGTATATTGGCCTCGTTCGACAATTTTTTTGTATACATATCAAATAGAGTTATAATTATATGTTCTGTGTATTCTAAATATGTGAACAATGTATGTATCAGATGTCATGTTTGTGCATCATAGTTGATGATACTAACGTTTTTTATTGAATCAACAAATCATGAAGATTTGGACGAACTGGAATGTACAAGACCTTGATGTTTGGAAGCCCAAGTATAATTGTGACAACACCTGAAACATGCAGAAGGGTGTTGACAGATGATGATAAATTCACTCTTGGTTGGCCTCCTTCTGCGATAGAGCTCATTGGAAAGAGGTCATTTATTCAAATGCCTTTTGAAGAACACAAGCGCCTAAGGCGTTTGACATCCTCTTCAATCAATGGCATGGAATCACTGTCCCTTTACTTGACATATATTGAGAAAAATGTAATGAGTTCATTGGAGAAATGGGCCAACCTTGGACAAATTGAGTTTTTAACTGAGATCAGGAAGCTTACTTTCAAAATCATCATGCATATTTTCCTTAGCTCAGAAAGTGAACCTGTTATGGAGGCTTTGGAGAGGGAGTACACAGCACTTAATTATGGAGTTAGAGCTATGCGGATTAATATTCCTGGATTTGCATACCACAAGGCATTTAAGGTAACTAACTTAAGCATTAAGTGTGTGAAAAGACATAACTTAGATTAAGTTCTCCATATCCTTATCACTGAATTCCCAAATCAAAATAGTTACATGCAAAAATACCTTTCTAAGTCAACAAGATATTCTTAATGGGGCTACTTAATATTGGTAAAAACATCATATATGTGGTGGTTTGATTTGAAAACTGGATAACAAGGATATACAGAACTTGATCTAAGCTTAGGGTAGTATGAAGAACAAAATAGAACGTTTATTAGCATTTCCTTGCTTTTAATTTGAATGAAATGGAGAGTAGAGCTTGTCTTGTAGTGTTAACCTCAAAGTATGAATTGGCGAATGATAAAATTACTTGTTATCACTTGAGGAAAAGCTTATTGATATTCTTATGTTTCACTTGTTTGATTTTGGCCACATGATTTATAGTTTATGCAAAGTTGAAACCATTTCAGGTAAAATCAATAATTTTCTACCGGCTAGACTAAAAACATGTGTTCATATGATAGTTTACACTGAGATCTTAGGTGTTATAATACAACCAAATAAAGTCTAAATTATTTTGTTTTAAATTATAAAGTCTAACTCATTCTTATAAATCTAACTTGTAAGTTGAGGATTGCCTCCATTTATGCTCAGCATCACTAAGATTTTAATAATATTTTATAATTTGAAATTTAAGTCCCAAAAGTTACTCATAAAGCAATTTTTTTGACTATATCACTAGCGATTGTGAAGTAAAATTTTTTTGTTCTTTGTTTTTTTTGGTCATCAAGCATATTCTACATACTTAAATCATCAATGACATTGTCACACCCTAGTATATGTTCTTCACATGAATCAGAAGTCCCTTTCAGTCAGACTCTGATTGTAACATGAAGGAACAAAGTATAGTCTATTCAAATCTTGTAGTTATATACAGCTACACCATCTTACCACTTGATGCTTTTATTTTAGGCAAGGAAAAATCTAGTGGCCATATTTCAATCTATTGTGGACGAGAGAAGAAACATAAGGAAGGGATATTTGCCTGGAAAAGCCAAAGATATGATGGATGCTCTGATAGATGTTACTGATGAGGATGGAAGAAAGTTGGGTGATGAGGACATCATTGATATCATGTTAATGTACTTGAATGCGGGCCACGAGTCTTCGGGACACATTACCATGTGGGCAACCTTCTTCCTGCAAAAGCACCCAGAATATCTCCAAAAGGCCAAGGTAACAGGTTATTCAATTATCGTAGGCCAAGGGACAGTAACATGCACATTAATAACTTGATCTTGGAAAATGTATCCTTGTCCTACCCTGTGTAAGTGTAAGATCAAAACTTAACATTTACTTCCCAATATCTTTATGCCTTGAATAGGAAGAACAAGAAGAAATAGTACGGAGAAGGCCTCCAACACAGAAAGGGTTGACACTTAAGGAAGTTCGGGAGATGAATTTTCTTTACAAGGTAGGTATCTATTGATCTCAAGTTAATATCAATATATACTATGTCAACTATGCTTTGGACATGTTTCCATTTTCCACATTCTTTAGGTGATTGATGAAACAATGCGTGTGGTTACATTCTCACTAGTGGTCTTTCGGGAGGCAAAATCTGATGTCATTATCAATGGTTAGTCCATGTTCTGCCTATTTATTTCTTGTCAGTATCAGAATTTTCTTGCTTGGTACTTATGATACAAGAAGTGAACAAACAAAGCTATACTCTTCTCCGTTGTTAAACTTAGTTTTTGTATATTCTATAATGGCTAATGGCTAGTATGATATTTATAATGTTGAGAGAATATCATGTGTGACATTAAGTATTGTGAGGAACTCAAATGTCGAGTTTAGAGTCTCATATGAGTGAAGATGAGTGAGGTGAGAAGTATATTAGGACAAAAACTCACAAATCTATTGTCTTAAGGTTTTGGATTGAAATTGATGTCAAGATCTCTTATATATGGATTGACTATTGGATCCATGTCTTCCAAGTTACTGACTCTGTGCATTTGGTACTAATAAAGTGGTTTCTTCAATCTTGTTCTTGTGTTTCTTGCTTTGATAATGTTGTCAAACCCAACAAGTATAATCACTCATTCATGTTACGAAGTACTAACTGTATATGGGGTGATGCAGGCTACCTAATTCCAAAAGGTTGGAAAGCACTTGCGTGGTTCAGATCAGTTCACCTTGATCCTGAAATATATCCTAATCCAAAGGAATTTAATCCTTATAGATGGAATGTAAGTTGCCAAGCTTCATCTTTAACTATTCTGAATTGAGTCCATGTATTCTGCACTTGTATATGTGCTTTATAGTTTAATTTTGAACTTGGTGATGCTTATTATAGAAAGAACACAAGGCCGGAGAATTCCTTCCCTTTGGAGCAGGAAGCAGATTGTGTCCTGGGAATGATCTTGCCAAGATGGAAATAGCAGTTTTTCTTCATCATTTCATTCTCAATTACCGGTGAGCATTCTCACTCTACCATTCCATACATATTTTTTCCATAATAAATTATATTTTACTATAGTTTATGAGTGCTATAATTGGTAAGTCAATGAATGGAATTTGTTTTGAGATCTATAAAGTCCACTGGGCAGAGAGGAATACTTTACCTACATGGATTTGTTATACTGTTTTTGTGATCTTTTTCTTTTGCATTTCTTGCTGATTCTAGCATAACAGATTGCTAAGTAAACTGTTACACATAAGCTAGTCAATCACGTATGAATCAAATGAAAAAACAAATTGAAATTGGATGTTTTTTTACTGAATAATATCTTTAACAATATTACTTATCAAAGTTATTTATTGATTATAGCAATCATTTTCTTAACAATGTTTTATGTTACTTCTTGATTCAACAGGTTTGAACAGAAGAATCCTAATTGCCCTGTGAGATACTTGCCACATACAAGGCCCATGGACAATTGCTTGGGAAGAGTCAGGAAATGTTGATCTATAACAACCTGAGAGCTATGGTGTATATGGCTCTTTTTAATTTGAAATTCTGTTTCCATGTTTTCTTCCCTCAGATAAATGCTTGCAGATCCAGTTTAAGCTAAGTTGTTATAGCTTCAACAAACTGGACGGAGCTTCAAAAAGGAAAAAACAATTTCATAGTACATACAAATAAGTATATTTTCCAAATCTGCATCTTCCACCTTCTCTTTAAGCACTAGCTAGTAAGTCTTCCATCATGTCCAAATGTTCTGAAAAATGGACAGAAGAACTTTGTTTCATTAGGTATTTGTCCAAATTTTTCTGTATTAGGCCAGTTAAAATTAAATAAATGCATGATTGAACCGAATTCCACGTAAGTATTATACTTAAAATAACGATGTTCCAAAGTCAGAATAGCCAAAAATATGAAAGTGACATAGATCATGTCACAGGATAACCTTAATCCACATCAGCATGTTTTATAAAATTAACTCAATGCATAACTGAAAATTTTAAAAGTAAACTGAAAGAGTTTAGTAAAATTAGTTAAAAGTTATAAAATGATAAATAAATACATATGAATTCCAAATTCCTCAATGGATCTCTCATAAATATGTTTTATCCAGTCACAATTCCTCCAATTGGACTTGATCCAATACATTTTTTAGTAGAGACTTGTGATTCCCATAAATAATAATTCTCATAAATATTTTATGATTGATAGATTTAGATAAACTAGAATATTTTATATTTTATTTAACTGTTAATTCTTTAGACAATTAAACCTTTACCTTAATTTTTTAAGTAAAATTAAACAGAAATTATCCACACCTAAGGATTCTTTCGTTTCTAATAGCAAATCTATGTACTAAATTCTCATTATTAAATATATAGAAATCTTCCTAAAGCTGATAAAGTCTCGAGAAACATTAACATAAAAAAATACATATACAAAGATATGGAAGACAAATTTTTGTTCAAAATTCTTAAATAAAATTCCATAAATTAGAAAGAAATAAACCAAAAATTTGGATGAAAATTCCAACTTTGAGTATAAATTTCTTATTTTGTGTGATTTAATTCAAATGGTATATTGTATTTTAGGAAAACTAAATCTCATATAATTTCTAGGACGTATTGTTAACTAAATCAAACAGTCACATATTAGACTTGTATAACTTTCACAGACAAAGACAAAATCTCTCGTATGAAATGTTTTAAGATGAATATGTAAATATTAATTATTAATTTAAATCTGTGTCGAGTTTATATTAACTAGGTTGCTCTGCATATGTTTTGGGTTAAGCTATGTCTATGATGTTTCACATTTAAGTGGTTGGTGTTTCATAAATGGTGCAAGCATTTGTCATAGTTGTTTATGAATACTTTAGCTTATCCAGAGTTGCATGCAGACATTCTTTCTATGAGTAGCAGCTAGCAAATGGAACATAAATTTATAGAATCCTTAGTTTATTCACGCAGTTGAATAAAACTGACAAGACAGCAAGTTTGATACGAGGAAATGAGTTTGATTGTCTATTTAAATCCCTGCTCTTATTTGATGGGAAGCTTGTAGATAGGATCTAAGTAGAGCCATAGTCACATGCTTCCAGTGTTCCATGCAAGGATCTAGCAGACCAAATTACTTGACTTTCTTGATCCTTGCCGTGAAGTTGTCAATGGGCCTTGGGTGAGGAAGGAATCTCACAGGGGCAAGTGGATTAAGCTGCTCAAGCCTGTAGCAGTAAGACATAAATAACATCAACATTTCTACATCTAGAATCATTAAATTATGGTGTCATATCAAGAAGGACTTTACAAAGAAGAACACATATTTTTATAAAGAGGGAGAACATGCTTACTCGTAATTCAGCAGAAAATGATGAAGGAAAACTGAGATTTCCAGCTTGGCAAGTTCATTTCCGGGACACAGTCTTCTTCCTGCTCCAAAGGGAAGAAATTCTCCAGCCTTGCGCACCTCCTATCAATAAATAAAATACTCAAAATATATCATAAACTTCCCATCAAAGTACAAAAACACATAGAACCATATATTAATTTGTTCAATTCAAATGTGTCAACTAAATCTTTGCAACTTACATTCCATCTCTCAGGATTAAACTCTTTTGGATTAGGATATATCTCGGGATCAAGGTGAATAGCCCTAAACCACATCATTACTTTCCAACCTTTTGGAATCAAGTAACCTGTAACATCAAAGTCAGTGTATATATGTCTATAGTGTTGTGAATAAAATATTTTAATCATGTTGCGGTAATATCTAGCCACTTCATGCATGTCACGTTATGGTGTTAAAGCTTAAAATGAAATATCCTAGCAGTTGGAGCTTATTATGCAAAGGAAAGAAAAAACATACCAATTGTATCATTACAAAACTTCTTCATTCATCAAACAACGAGATAACTCTAACATTCTGAATATTTACTAACCATTGATATTGACATCAGATGTTGCCTCCCGAAAGACCGTTAGTGAGAATGAGATCATCCGCAGTGTTTCATCAATCACCTTTGCATGTAAACAATCAGAATAAATATATCATATAATCAGAATTCATGGATTAGTTGAAAGTAAGCTTTAATCAACCATATGTCTTCTATACCTTGGAAAGATACTCCATCTTCCGAACTTCTGCTAGTGACAACCCTTTCTGCGTTGGAGGCCTTTTCCTTATAATTTCTTCTTGTTCTTCCTATTTAAGCAAATAAATAATGATAGAAAAAAAGTTGAACTTTTTTGGTTAATTGAGAAATTTGGTAGAAAGTTGATACCTTAGCCTTCTTGAGATATTGTGGGTATCTTTGGAGGAAATAGGTTGTCCACATGGTAATATGTCCTGAGGATTCGTGACCAGCATTCAAGTACATCAACAAGATATCAATGATATCATCTCTACTCAGTTTTCCATAACTTTCATCTTCAACATCTATCAGAGCATTCATCATATCTCTCGCCTTTTTGTCCGCCAATTTTTCCTTCCTTTCATTTATTCTTTTCTCCACAACAGGTTCAAATATGGCCACAAGCTTTTTCCTTGCCTAAAATTAATCATAAAACGTAAAATTGAACCATAAGATATTGCATTGCATGTGAAGAAGTACTTCAAGGTTTAGTTTCACAGGCACTAAGTTACGTATTATCATTGTGCTACCATTCTCCATGCGCCAAGAACCTTTTAAAGTTCCTCCCTCGCGTCATTGTTCTCCTCTCACGTCATTCCTCCTTCAAGTTAGGTTAGAATGAGATCTTTTCATTATTTATTTTATTTGAATTCTAATGTTAGAATTTGTAACAACCCATATTTTTCATATAATAGGAACTTTATTGGATAGGAATTATATAATAAACTTTAATATAAAAATCAATACATTCATAGTGTATTTAAAAATATACTTCTCCACAAAAGATCTAATAAAAATATCTTCGTAAAAATTACAAATAAAATAAAATAAAGCTTCTCCATCAGTTTACTAGAGACTCTCACCACCTGTCAAATCTTCTGCTCCCGTGTAATATACACGATCATCGCAGTTTTAAAAACAAAACAACCAACATACAAAAAGAAGGGTAAGCTAGAGAGTTTTCAAAACAATATATATTTTTATAAATTAGATTTCTATCTCAACAAAACAACAACAATTCAATCTTTCATAATTCATCTCACATCATACATACACTGACTCACAAACAAAGACACTAGACTCTCTACTTCCGGAAGACCCGTGCATTGAGTTAGACATCAAGAGGTGTGCACCTGTCATATACCACCTAACTGTTCCGAACAGTTTATTCCGATCGGGCTCATATTTCAAACCTCGGACCCTATATGCATAGGGTTAATCCATATGTCCTACTCCGATCGGGCTCATATTTCAAACCTCGGACAGGACCATATGAACCTCCTTCAACTCTTCACCAACTGGTAAACTTCATCTATATGAATCCAATGTACCAGTAGAGTCAGGATACCTCTTTAGAATCCCTAAACAATGCACATCCTAATAATCTTAACACGAGTATCTCCTTTCCTGAAGATACTGTGTCTTGATCACACACCACATCATTCACAAACATTGATATTACATCATACCATACATAAACATTCATTCCATCCAATTCATATTTAATAAAAATAAATAATTACAATATTTATAAAAAAAACAATCAAACTAGCTTTCCTTAGCAAGTATCATCACTTTAAATAAATTTCTATTTCAAAGGAGACAAACATTTATAAAAACATACATGCAACTAGCTTCCCTTACCAAATATCAACATTATAAATAAATTTATATTTCAAAAGAGACAAACATTTATAAAAACATACATGCAACTAGTTTCTCTTACCAAATATCAACATTATAAATAAATTTATACTTCAAAGGAGACAAACATTTATAAAAACATACATGCAACTAGCTTCCCTTACCAAATATCAACATTATAAATAAATTTATATTTCAAAGGAGACAAACATTTATAAAAACATACATGCAACTAGCTTCCCTTACCTCTATAGAGTAGAGATACTCAAAACCCTAAAATCACAAGCAACCTAACTCTGTTCAAGAATCTGATCGGACACTCTTGATCTACTCAACGCTAGGAATCTAAGGATGTCTTCTGATTGTCAATGTGATAATCTATGAGATCACAAATCTAGAGAGAAGGTAGAAACTTTTTAGAGATTTGTTTGAGAGATGGTGGTTTTCATAAGAACGAAACTGTCTATCTTTTCACAGAGAGAGAGAGAGTTGGTAGTTTTTATTAGAATAAAACAGAATATCTTTTAAGGGAGAGAGAGTTGGTATTTGCTATAAAAATAAAAAGTAAATAATTATCTTTTATTTACTTAAACAACTCTTCTGTTAAAAAAATAGGTATTATCTTATTTATCTCTAAAATTAAATTTTGGTTTAGTTTTTATTCCATAGCTATTTTCTAAGGTATTACAGAATTTGATTTTACTATTGAGTTAGATAGAATTAAGATTTAATTAGCTAATAATAATACATTCAAGGAGAATTTATTATGTTGAATGTTCTAGTGTTTAGTGTTAACTTCTTCTTATCCTTACTGAAATGGATTACACGTAATCGTCTGAGAAATAGAACTTGGTTCAGTGTTCTTTCTACATTAGAATTTGTTTCAATTCCTAAACAATTGTATGTGAATTATGTGTTCTGCAAAACTCTGAAGTATTAACTATTTGATATTTATAGTTGTGACGTGCAATTTTAAATTAATATTGTTTCTAAAGATATTTTGGAGAAGTCTATATTTGTTATCGAAGTTTTGAAAGATTTATATCATATATTTAGTATTTAGAAAAGTCTCTATAATTTACTTTATACAAAAACAAGACTACAGAGTATTGTCTAATAGTTTGTGAACATTAATAATTTGTAATAGTTTATTAATATACATATTTTATATATTTCATAAAATTTTGATTGATTGTGTTTTGTGTTAATATTTAAGGATACATTTGATGGTGGTTGATTTTATATCATTATTTTCATTTCATGTCATCTAAAGACTAATATGACATGTTGATTAAATTTTACATATTAATGAACTATATCTAAAGAATGAGATACGATTACACCATTGATTAAAAAATAAGTTTTACTTGCATTGTGATAAGACTTATTTTTCAATCATCCACGTGTAGATGTTATATATAAATCAAGTTAGATTAATTCAACATACACAAATGATTATTATGAGGATACATGTTATATAGCATCTTCTATGATTTTCTTAAAAATTAAATAATGTTGAACATTATGATGAATTATTGGATTTGTCGATCATGTATCAATTTAAGATAATTATCGATTCAAACATTGGATAACTAGTTGAAAAATATGATTTTAGATTGTATAAGTTGGAATTGACAAAGATTGAGATAAGATAATATGTTATAATTAACAACTCAATACACCAATTTAATTTTTTCTTTTCTTATTCATAGGTTTATGTTTAACTTATGTAAATATATTATAATTTTAATAAGTCACAATAGTCAAACTCATAAGCATTAAACTACCTAAAAAACAGTTGGAAAAATATTTTGTAAATATTTATAATATTTTAGGATAGAGAATACAATATAATTTTTACAATGAATTATGCTTGGAAATTTTAATTATTTTTTAGATATTTAAAAATAGATTTAAGATTATTTGAAAATTGATATGAAATTAAGCAAATATATATGGATTCAAAATAGTATTGAAAATATTTGATTAAATGCTAACTAAAGATTGTCACAAAAACAGAACAACCAAAAACAAACTTGGATTTTTTTATTATAATTGTTGTCATATGTCATTTGCAATAACATTTATAGATATATTATCGTCAAATATTGACAAAAAAATTAAGAAGAAAATAAATATAATAAAATTTTTTACAACAATCATGATTGTATCCTACACATATAATGGCACTTCTTAATTATAGTAAACGATATATGTAAAGTCAAAACAAAAATTCTAAACTATCAGTCAAATCTTTTCTTTAATAATGTTTATGTTAAAAATTGTTTTAAAAGGTTATTTTAATCGTTATTTAAAATTGTGTTTGCACTTATGGTTAACGAAGAATGTCAATTAAGTTTATAAAATTATTTTGATATTATAAATAAAATAACTAAATTTCTTAAGTTGTTTTTAGTCATATTTTTATTTAATATGAGATTCTGAATTACTCTCATGTCGAGGAATTGACTAATAACAAGTTAGTGAGAATGGACTAATAACAAGTTACACGTTAATTTTAATAAATCTGGATATTTTCTTTTACGATTTTGATATTCACAAAAATGATGAATTTATACCTAAGTCATTCCTAAAAAGATTATGTGTTTATATTTAATTTAATTTTATAAAATGGACTTCTAAACTGAAATTAACACCTTATTTATATATCATGATTTTGTGATATTTTTAGTTTTTTTTTTTCGATACTAATGCAATTTTACCTAACTATTGCTAAAACGGGTAAAAAAAGTTATTATATAAATCGACAAGTCATATCAAATAAGCACAATTTCTATATAAAGAAATAGTAAAAAGATAACATGAAAATTGAATGAAGTTCTGTAATCTACATGACTTTATTATTAATGAAGAATTTGTGTATATTACCACAATTTTGTTTAGGAACAATTTTCGAATAAAGTCGTATATGTCTCGTAAGACTTCAATTTATCTATGTAATTTTTTGAAGTCGTAAGCCAGAAGCCCGTAAATAAAAAAATAGAAGATATAAAAATTAAATATGACCTCACATGTACCAAAATTAGAGATCATCCCAAAGAGTATTTTGTAAAGATAGTAACAAATGAAAACAGTGGTCCCAAAATTAAAATATCTAAATTAAAAAAAAAATTCTAAAATAAAAATTCAATTTATCAAACTGAATGGAAACCATGGATGCACTAAATATCACTATCACTAAACAAAATATAATATCCACAAAAACCACATGAGAAAAACACTAAGTACAAAACATAAGATTATCTGATGACTTCATACACAATTTCAATAAAATTATTTTAAGATAATACGACTTTTTTATTAATATTAAAATCTTTCATTTAATTTGAAGTAAAATCATGTTATCCTCTCACGAAACATAAAAACTGTTATTACTTGACACAGTTTATCCATTTACGTAATATTTTTTTTACTCATTTTAATAATAACTGGATAAGATTGAACTAGTATTGGAAAATAACCCATAATTGTAGTTGATGTGGATTGTTCAAGACTAAACAAAATTAAATTAGTTAAAAGTACTTTATATTTAAGAAAATTACATATGATTATTTTTCTATATTTAAATATAGACTATTACTTTGATACAAATTGAATAGATGAAGTAAGAAATAAGTTACCTTGGATGCTGTATAGAATCCAAATCCCGGAAGGTTAATGGGCATGGCTCTAACTCCATGATTAATTGCAGAGAATTGTTTTTCCAAATTCTCCATAACATGTGCATCTTCCTTAACATCACCAAGAAAAATACGTGTGATGATTTTGAAAGTAAGCTTGCGCAGCTCAGTCAAAAACTCAATGTCCCCCATGGTGGTCCATTTCTCCAATGAACTTATCACACATTCTTCAATATAATTCAAGTAATGAGAGAGTGCTTCATTGCCATTTATTGAAGCAGATGTTAAACGCCTAAGGCGTTTATGTTCTTCATAAGATATTGAAATAAAAGACTTTTTCCCCATCAGTTCTACTGCGGAACGAGGCCATCCAGAAGTAAATTTGTCATCATCTGTCAACACCCTTCTGCATGCTTCTGGTGTTGTCACAATTACACTTGGACTTCCAAACATCAACACCTTGTATATCCCAGTTTTTCCATACCTGCATTGTTCATTGCATTCAAATGTATGTTACATTGTTAGTTACTTCAAGTTCATGGTTTATGAGTGCATGAAATGATCAACCATATGTTAAAACTTGATTTCAAACTACTATGTTCAGCTTTTTATTGATGTTATCTTGAAAATTACAACAACAAAAATCTTTGATACTGTCACCTACTACAAACTGTTAAAACTTAATTAAAAAGATAGTTGATATTAATCAATGCCCTATTTAATCTTATCAACATGTCTTCATCATATACTGGGATCAGTGCATGTTAGACACTGAGTTATACGTAAAAATATTCAAAATAAAGCTAATACATTAAGCCTTTCTAATAATATCATATGTTTATTTGTTAATTAGCTGACATTCATTAGATCTAAATGTGATCAGAAGTAACTTTTTATATTAAAAACTCTGTAAAAGAGAGATATAATAACCTTTGGTATAGTGACAAAACAATTGACAAAGTATCAGTATCAGTTTCTGTATCAGGTACTTTATGAGAGCACCCTGTTTTTGGTCTTAACAAAATAAATACTATTTTGTTTAGAAAGTGAATAATAATTTTGAAATTAATTACAGTGTGACTCTGCACATGATGCTGGTGTTGTGTCACTCAAACAGGCAGAAGGAAACAAAAGTCACCGAAAAAAATGTTATGTTATGCTACAGTAGTTGGCCTGGACTGCACCATCCCAATCCAGAGAGCCTGTATTCACTGTCTCTTTGTAATGATAACACAACGTAGAAAACAAACACAGACAAAATGAATATATTCTTTCACACAAAAGTTAATTGGTGATGCTGATATATGCTTTCAGAAAAACACAGTAAAATGTATGTACATGAAGAAATTAAAGACGTTAATTAGCATGTGCTTAGCAAAAGAAAATGACAGTTTATATGGCAAATACGATTTGCTGTAAGCTTTAATCTCTTGATCAAGAGCAAATGAGAGCAATCATGGGACAATATTAGCATATGTTTGAGATCATGAGATCTTACTGATAGTTTGTTATATAACATGCATGAGATCTTAAGTTCTAAAAACATCATGATTGAGATCTTAATAGTGAAGAGTTTGGATAACATGCATGAGATATTTTGAGTGGTGAAAATGAAAATGGAAAGGGTGGTGGAGAGTGAATGGTATACCTGGAGTAAAAGGAGTCCATGAAGGTCTCAGGGTTGCTGGTCTTGAAAGCACTGACAAAGTTCCACATGTTGCCGATTAAGGGCCACCCCATATCACCAGGAGGAAGAAAGTATTGCTTCCCTCCCAGTTTGTGTTCATAGAGAAACCAGTTTACATTCCTGAGCAGGAACGTTAGGACTAGAAGAGCACAAACATACAGTAACCACACTGAACCACCCTCCATCTTCTTCATCTCACACCACAACTCTCACTGCTTAAACTTGGACAGCTAACTCACTCTCTTTCTGTGCAATATTCACCTAGACAAGGGATATGGAGTGGAGACAAAATGGAATGGAGGAACAATAGTTACCAAACTTTGTATTTATTTATGAAGAAGTATAATTTTGGAAACAATGTTTAAGGGTTACATATGTTTGGTTTAGAGAAAATGTCCAAGAGATCAAACTTTTAAAATATTATTTTGATATAAAAAAAATTCTAACCAAACTTAAAATATAAGGTAGAAACTGTATGACTTATTAGATTTTTAAAATATTTTTATGTGGTAATTTCAATTTTAATACATTTATTTTATTTGAAATAATTTTAATGATTTATAAGATTAGAAAGAAATTTATCATTTTTACAAAATATTTACAATTTTAAGAGATAATAAAAAATGATAAAAAAAAGATAAGATTTAGATAAAGGAAAATATATTGATTATAACTTATAACTTATTATGTTATTTAGCATAAAAAAAATAGGTGTATATACACCTATTTTTTATGATAAAGTTTCAACCTTTGAAACATGGTATAATTAGATTTTATGTTTAATAGGATGATTTAAAAACATATATAAATTATAATTTTAAACTTTACAAACTTTATCATTTCTTTAAATTCTTTATTTTAGCATTGTCTACTATTTTAACTTAAAATTTTGAAATTATTTTTATATTTTCTCTTATTAATGTTGTGTTTGTATCAGTTGATGTATTCTGTAAGCAAATAAAAATGCTGAGTGAATTCCATATTTATATCCAGTGATACTTGAAGATGTTTGTGAAAAATAAAATATATCAAGGAAGAAATGAAACACTACCATCAAGTAAAATAGGCAAAACATGGAAAAACCCATAAATCAAATATACTTTTACATATTTATCCCATCTTTTTACTGTATTGCACACTGAAAATCTTAAATTGTTGTGTGTGAATTATTGAGTACTATGAACTAATTTGTTTGTTTTTATTATATTATATAATAAATCATAAATCATAAATAATAATAATAATAATAATAAAATAATAAAAAGTAATGGTAATCAAAATAAATTCATAAAATAATAATATTAATAATAAGAAAATCATAAATTGTAATAATTACAATAATAAAAATATTAATAAAAATAATATCATAAAATAATAATAACAACCAAATTAAAAATAATAATAATCAAAATAAATTCATAAAATAATAATAATAATAGACTTATTATGTAATATTTAATTAAAATTAATTTATATCAGCAGTGGTGATTTGGTCAATTTATTAAATATATTATTTTATAATTTTTTTTGAATTTGTTATATTGATTACATCATTCACAAATGATCTATTTTTTCTATTTATTTTTCACTTTATTTTTCTTAATTTAAAAATTTATTTTTTTACTTTTTTCTTCTTCTTTTTTTCCTTCTTTTTTGCACTTTCTCAAATCAATTTTCTTATAATTCAAAAACACTCTAGAAGCTAAAATTTAAAAAATAGCATAACTTAAGATAATTTGACCTGATTAAATTATGTTTTTAGTAATTTTCTTTTATTATATCTCTAATCTTTTCTTTAGTTTTATATGAAAGTTGTAATGGCTCTATGCAAGATTTGGGTTAAATATATTAATTTATACTAGTTTAAAAATTTTAGGAACAAATTATATAACATTTGTCTTACTTTTGATTCTTTACAAGAATATAAGTAATAAAAATTATTAAATTGGCTTTATTATTTTATCTTTATTTAAAAATATAACAAAATCATAAATAATAATATTAACAATAATAAAATCATAAAACAACAACAATAATAATAATAATAACAACAAAATCAAAATATAAAAATAATCAAAATAAATTCATAAAATAATAATAATAACAATAATAATAATAATACAATGTTTAATTAAAACTAATTTATATCAATAATAATAATTCAGTCAATTTTATAATTTTTAAAATTTATTATATTAATTAAATCATTGTCGAACTTTTATAAATTTTTTCACATCTCATTCTATTTTCCTTAATCATAGAACCACTTCACTTGTTTTCCAGTTGATTTTTTTTTTTTTCAGTTACAACTTAAAATATAACATGGTTGTATTAAATAGATTAATTTATTAGTTTAAAATTATTAAGAAAAGTTATTCTTAAAATTGTCTTACTTTTGGATTTTTTCCTAGTAAAGTAGAACCTATTTCATATGCTTAAGAGAAATTATTAATTTTTTTTATTTATAATTTGGTATAATTTAAGAATATAAAAACCTATTACATATACTGAAAATTGATTGAAGAGAAATTGTATCTTGTTAGTCATGGGATTGGATCTATACAATAGATAACTTTTCCGTTATAATGATGCTATGTTAATTTTTAGATTTAAATAGCCAATAATTTATTGATGTTATTGCATATACAATAGGTATATATTATTAAAATAAATTAATTAAAAGAAAGGAAAAATAGGTTGTTAATCCTTGCACTCTTAAATTGATAAATTAAATCTATTCTTTAAGAATATATAATTCAAATCCTTCTTTATATCTAAATTTAACATTTAATAATAATCTTTTACCATCACAAAATTAATAAAAGATTAAATTCACACATTTTTTTTAAATTTGAAAACTAATTAATCAGCTTTAAAAAAACAGTAACCATATCCAAATTTAACAAAAAATACAAAAACCAAAAACAAATTTAATCCTAAAACCAATCTTATCACAAGAACCCTTATCTAATTTCTCCAAAAATTATTTACACGAGTTAAAACTGAATTTATTTTATCCCTTTTCATTATTTTCGCCTAAAAATTAGTCTGCCTTTTTCATTTCCTTCTCCTAGAAATGCATAAGAAAAGGTTTATACAAATACAACCTAAATCCAGAAATGAAAAATACATGGTTCCCATGCACAAAATAACACTCTCAACACGTGAAAGGATGAACCTGTATGCTTCAGAAGAAATTTGAACGAATTCCCATTCATCTAAACATCTACTCTCTGTAAATGGGTACATGGACAGAGCGCAAAGCTAACAACAGCTCTAGAGAAATTACAAGAAAGATTCAAACAATGCTTCTATCTACAAGGATATTTCAAGACCCAAAAATTCAGAATAATCTCCTAAACAAGGTGAAACCTGAATAGTCACAAGAAGAGCCTCAAATATTATGCATAAAATGTAGACTATACCAGCAAATGATATGTAGCTGGCTGGCTGGCTTCCCTACTCATTGCCACGGCTCATCTCTCCTAGTGTCTAATTCTTCAAACTTCCATCAAGCATGGATCTACATATTTAAAAATGCCAAAAATTAGAATACTACAATATTTCATTTTGATAACAGAGAATCAGGAAGCAGGCAAATGGAATGTTTCCAAAATGATTAAAAAAAAAAAAAAGAAACTCAACCAAATCACGTCTCATCAATAAGAGAAACTGATTTGATCCTTTCCCTCATCACTACGTTATATGAAAAATAAAACAAAATTCACATTTCCTAAGCATATTTAAGGAGAAATATGTGCTTTTGTCATTTTACTTTTAAGTCGTAACAAAAAGAATTTTTCCGCGTGCTCTACAGATGTACTTTAGTATCATGAATGAGAAAAGAGGGTGAAGGAAGATATTTTACCCTCCTTGGAGATTTCCTTCCTTTCCCCGATTTCGTTGTAGCATCTGCAAAAGCTTGTGCTGCCTCTGCATCGGCTTCTGCTGCCTCAGCCTCCTTGGCTGCCTCCTCTGCTTCTGCTATGGCGGCTTCTGCTTCAGCAACTGCTCGGGCAGCAAATGCAGCTGCCTCTTGCGGAGTCATGGACCTTATCTTTGCTAACTCTAAATCTATCTGCGATTTAGTAAGGATGTTGGTCTCATCCCTGTCCATTTTCATAGAGCCTTTCTGCCTCCCATCCAAAAATAACATGGATGAGTTTCTTCTTCTGTCAGAGTATGCTGCTGTAGGTGCAATCCTATACTTGCGATTTACCTGAAACATCAAAGTCAACCCAAAAGTAAGATCTCTCATAGAAACAACTTAATATTACCGCCACAAAATGAGACAACATCCACAATATTTCTAAGGCTAACATGAAAAACAAATGTATAAAAATGTCAACTCAAGATAATGCATTCCCGAAAATTATACTAGATATATGTTTCTAGTTCATACCAAAAGACAAACTTTGTGCAAGTCTACTCGGTTTGTAGTTAAACAATGCATTGCAATATACCATAATCCTGACTAATTACCCAAAAAAAATGTCCTTAAGTAAGCAACAGTGCATAGAATAAAACATGAGTAATACCAGCAGCAGCCGCAATTGATTTCAAATAGATTATATGAAATTATGAATTCTCAATAAAAAGTAGGTAAGAATTGTTTCTTGCTGTTTTAACTTGTCAAAAATGACTATTTCAATTGCTTCACTCACATATCTACTTATTCCTTTCAGTCATCTCCCCTATCCCTCTTGTCCTGGCATAAAGCCCAACATCCACCCCACACACTTCGTCATAGTCTTATAATGAGTAACTATGGAGTTTGTCAAATCAAACAGAGGTTAGGGTAAATGCTTCAGTATTTGTCCATGAAATAAAAAAAATATTAAAATCAGCGCTCACTCCTTTAAATAAAAGTTCCATATTTCAATTTCCTTTGATATTCGTGCCCCTACATTTAATCCATAGGTTGTAAAAAAGAGCAACTTATTCACACTGGTGAAAGAACAAACTGGGTTTCATACCACTCAATTCAGAGAAAAGCCCGTTGCAAAGAGCCAGGCAGACTACAGAAGAGAGCCTAGTTCACCATGAATAGGAGTTCCATTTCCACATGCAACTAACTAAAGAATCCTGAACCAAAGGCTCATTTTGAATCCATCTCTTGAGATCATTCATCAAAAACAAAAGTAAATGCACCAACAATTTTATCGTGTGTTAGCATTTGAAGCATCTGAGCCAGGACATAATTAACATGTAAAATATACCTTGATCAGTTTTCCACTTGCTGTCAAAAACTTTAATTTTGCAGACAACATCCTTTTTAAGTCTGGCAGTGCCCAATATTGGTCCTACAGATTTCAAAGCAATGAAATTCAACTGATATTAAATACAGAAATAATATAGCATACATCATACAATGTGCCAAAAAAACAAAGAAATTTGAACAGTAACAAATAGACATAATGTCTTTCCTTAGCCATAAATATTGTGGTTATTTTAAAGTTTGAAAGTCATAGCATCCTTACTATCTGGGTTTCTAACAAAATCATATGAAATATATCTATGGTTAGAGGTAGGGGGACAAGATGTGGCTAAGGATCAGGAGAGGGGTAACACAGATTATAAGATCCTACCAGAAGTTGCAAAATTATACATAAAAATACATATGATAGAAAGAAGACATGGATAAGAAAAATATCTTGTAAATCATAAGCTTGAACTAACTTAAACTGAAAATTCATATTCACAGATTTATTATTCAATTGGTAGGTCCAAAACATCTCAAAATCAGTCACACAAAGGACAAATATAAGCTTTTCAAAATTCACTCATTCCCAGGTAGCCTAAATCCCTAAAGCAAATCCTGCACGCATTCCTAATCAGGTGCATGGGCATATTTTGTTCAGAAAACCAGAGGCAAACGAGAATGAACAGAGGCAGAATAACATGCCGAAGAAGAAAAATTGTCCCAGCTTATCCAGCACTGCCTGAAGAAGAAAAATTGTCCCAGCATATCCAGCACAGCACATTGTCAAAGGACGTACTACAGGCAACACAGAAGAAAAAACATAACCCCAGCATCCCAACTAAGAGGGAGGAGAATATGTTGCAGAAAAGGGAAGACGAAGCACAACAATGCTATAGCTGAGAGAGCACAAATGACAGGAAGAAAGAGACAGCAGGATATGGAAAAAAACCATCTTTGAAGTTGTGAAACATGAAATCTCGGCTCTAGATGATCTGGCTCACAAAATACTGACCCAGATAAAAAGCTCCAGGATCGGTGTGGCACAGCAATCCCTCAAAAGGAACAGTTAATGCAATAGGACAACTATGTCATCTCTCAACACTACGTTTTCCTTAGACTTTAGCCTTCAGAGGCCTTTCATACATTTCTCCCCCAACTGATCTAAACTAAAAGGCCTTCTATTAATTTTGTTTTATTAATTTAACAATTATGTAGGGAAAGTAAACAAACAAAAGTTAGGGTTAGCACTAAGAACTAACCTCTATGAAAGCCGCAATAGCTGTCTTATTAGAACCACCATTCTCCTTCAAGCTGGTGATTGCTTCCATTATAAGTTTATCCAAACTGTATAATTTAAACAGGGTAAAACATATACTGTCATGATAGACAAACCAATTAAACAATAACCATAAAATTTGGTAAAGATTAACATTCCTTGCTAGAAATCAATTTCAAATAGCACAACTAAAGCATCACTTTTCGAGAAAACCAGGTACATTATATAATAGAACAAAATGCCATATGAAATCACAATAACAAAATAGTCCAACCTTAAATTAGACCTTTTAGGACCCAGAATCTGCACCGTCTCTCTAGAAATTTGAAGAGGCTTAACATCAACAATGTCTTCATCACTTGGAGCAACAGGAATGATAGACATAGAGTGCTCATCCTGTTTTGGGGCATGGTGCACCCTTCTGACTGCTAACCTAGACTTTTCCCTAGAGCTCCATCCATTTGCCATCACGCTCAGATTTCGCCATTTATCCTATCCAACACCCCATATCAGAACCACACAAACAAGTTATGCATATAATACAATGGGCCAACATTAGTTCATTACAGTGTAAAGATAATGAAATAATATGAACCTCAACAAAACATAGCATCAACAAAGACAACTACCAAGATAACCAGACCTTGAGATCCACATTTGACCGCAGGTATAAGACGCTGCTAAACTCTGGATCCTTCAGTATGGTGCGCCATTTACCAACACCATGCTTGATAACTCCAGCTTTGAGTGCTGCTTCCTCTTCTGCAGTCCATTTCTGCTTCGGAGCACCCATCACGAGTTTATCAGAAGCACTCTCAGCTGGCAAGCAAATGTAAACGTAAGCATTGAGTTTAGTTCTAAACACATAATACCAGCTTTGCAATCACAACACTTTAGAAGCTGTTCTGATCAGTTTAAATTATACTCAATTAAATATTTAATTTTGCAAATTCTTAACTCGATATTAATAATATAAATTATAAGTGAAAAGTTCAACCTAGGGCTTGTTTCGAATCTTAAAGATCACCTACAGTCCAATAATTGTACAAATCACGCCGCTTGTGTTATAAAAATTGTTAATTTTACCACTTCAATTCCACAACGATGTGTTATAAGGCCATACATGGCACAAAAACAATCAATTCCACGTAGGAAGCTGTCCGTGAGCATGCAAAGAAATCCAAGAAATTTATTCTTAATTGAATAGATGGAACAGAAGTTACAGTCAAATAGCAAACTTTGGAATTCGACATCACCAGAAAATCTATCAGAATTGTACATCCAAAAAAAAATATTGATCTCAAAAATCGGACCTAAAACAATTGAATTTTGGTCTGTTCTACGAAACCCTAAGAGCAGAATTTGAGAGATATGGACAAGGGAAAACGGAGAGTAAAAACCTTAATTGGGATTGGAGGAAAATGATTTGATGGAGATTGGAAAGATGAGAAATTGGTGATCTAAGGTTCCCAGTTTCAATTGCATCCCTCGCCAAATGCCCTAACAGGAACAGAGAGACCCAACTTCTGCATCCAACAGAGTTATTCAATACCGGAAAAGAACAAACAAAAAATAAGACAAAAATTACATATTTCTTAGGTACTCTTTTGTACTGTTATCCTCATAAAATAGACTATTACCTTGATAATAATTTACTTAATACAAATATTTGTCTTAGTAAAACATGAAACTTTAATTTAATATGATGAACACATAATTTTCTTTATATATACATATATATATATATATATATATATATATATATATATATATAAAAATGTTTATATATATATATATATATATATATATATATATATATATATATATATATATAACAAAGTTTGTATATATAAGTTTTATTAAGAAAGTCAATATAACTTAATTAAAATAAGAGTTAATTAATTGTATTTTTACGTCTCAACAGTCACTCTTGTCCAGTTATTAATAAACATATTAAACAAATAAAGTAGAATTAATAATATCAAAATATGAGAAAAATTTTAAAAATACTCAAATATATTAAAAAGTTAAATTTAAAAATAGAAAAAAATTATCTTGTTGTAATAAAAATATATACTTTTTGTTTGGTTGAACAAAACTCTGAAAAATATTTAAAAAATGGTCTAATTTCATTTATCATAAATATATTTAAAAGTAAAAAATAATGTTTAAAAATTAAAATTAATTTTTTATTTTCAATATACATGATTTATTAATAAAAATACAAATAAATGTTATATATTTAGATTTTATTTTTCAATTCTTTCTCTCTCTTATTTTATATGTTTTTACCTACACTCAACCTATATATTCTGTCTTTTATTTTCTCTTTTTATATATTTCATAGTTTATCACCTCATCCACATATACCATTATATAATCACATTGTACACCTCAACACTTTTTTTAGTCATCCCAAAATAAATTATATCTTTGTTTTTCCTACTCCTACGTTCACCCTTGCACTTTTAAACGAAATTTTACAATTAATTAACATTAAAGGAGATATATGTGTTGTAGTTTCAAAGTCTAACTAGGTTTAGAATGAAAAGTAAAGACAACTACACCTAAAAGAAAGACAAAGAAAGCAAACAAGTAAAAAAAATAAATATCAAAATCTTAAGAAAAAAGAATTATAAAATATACACATTTGCATACTACCAAGTTGCATATTTTAAAGGTAACTTTCATTTATTATATTTGTTTGTAACTACTTCACAATCATCGCTAGTTCTTTTAATCATAACATGAGTATTTTCTTCTCGATCACATTCGTTTTGACACCATAATTCCTATGTTCGATATTGATCTTAAAGTCAATCATCTTCCAACTCTAGCAACCACTAATGACATCAAAGAATACAAAGTCTCTTATTTTAGTTGTGTTGTTGCCTGATATGTATGGCGAAGAAACAAAGAGATTTGGATAGTGTGCTAAAGAGTTTGGTTCTCAACACCAACAGACAAGCAACAAAAAAGTTGTTGAGGAAAATACTAAGACACAAGAAAGAGGCATATGACATGATAGTTGAGGATGATAAGTTCATATCATAACACTCGCATATAAAGTATAAGCTTAAATATCCACTTGATTTAGTTTCTATTGGTGTGTATGTAGTGTTTAACATTACGTTTTGATAATTTGTTTGCTAGTTATTGTGATTGTTTCTGTCATGAGAGACACTAATAAAGAATCTTCTGTGGTAATATGGACTGTATTTTTTGTCTTAGGGTGACTATTCTCGTGCATAATACTTTTGGTGACTCCAACATTACCTTTACTTTAAGACATTTCTTTTGTTTATAAATAATAATAAGATAAAAATTCATTTTTTTCATTAGGTTAAATACCTAAGGGTCATAAGATAGATTAGTTTTTACACGCTTAAAAACTCTACCTAAAAACATCTTTCTAGAAATAAGCTTAATATAAAAATATAAGTAATTGTTCAAGATATAAGTAATTATTTAAGAGCACTTCCCAAATGTGTAGCACCTTAGTGGTTATCATTCTTAATCATGATGGGTGTTAGAAATCTTAAATTAGGAATATGATCAAATATAATATATTAGTACGTGCAAACTTTGTTTTATAAGCTAATGTGTGAAACTATATATTAAAATGTATCTTTATTATGTTTGTTGAATTTTTTTTTGTCACTCATTATTCGATCCTTATCAAATCATTCAAAAAAATCTAATCATATAGTTAAGATGTCTAATCTTCTTTGTGAGGAAGTGTGTTAAAGATCTTACATTTTATAAAGATATGACCATGGCTGGCTCAAGCCTCAAACAGGTAAATCAACCGCTTTAGGCTTCAAGGTTTCAAAGACCTAAAAAAAATAATATTAATATATTATTATAAAATTAAAATAATATTTTATTTTAAAACTACACTTAAAAATAATTTTTAATTAAAAATTTAAAATATCTTAACTGACTGTGAGTTTACATAGGTTCTATAAATATTCTTTAATGATTTTAAATTTATATTGGTACTATAAATATTATTTAATGATTAATACTTTTAAAAATTTATTCTATAAAATTAATAGTATTTAAAAAAATTACAGTCAACCAATCCTAAATATTAAAATTTATTAATTTTCTATCTCTTTCTACTATTCTATAACACTGACATCATTTATTTAAATATCATCTTATTCTCTAACTCTTTCACTTATCTCCTTCTTTTATCTGACTTCTTCACTTATTTCCTTCTTTTCTCTTACTCTTTCATTCATTCTTCTTTCAATTTGACTGTCTGATTGTCATTAGGCCATTATCCAATTTCAAATTAGTTTTATCATTCTATATTGTGCATTTGTGGGTTTGTCTCTATTTGGAGACTTGGGGTGGTAGATTGAGGAATTGAAGTTTGTGTTTGCTTTGCTCCCTTTGAGTGCATCAATATCAGGTAAAAATACTATCAAATTGATGAATTGATCTCAAAATCATTTTATTTTTTTCATTATTGTTTAATTAATTTTAAAATAATTTAAGTAGATTTAAGGAATAACATTACAAATTTAGAATTTATAAATTATATTTAAAGACTTACCATAAAAACATGACTGAAAGATAGAAAGAGACTTAAACTTCAAAATAATATATTATTTTTGGCAATCAGGTTTTATCTTTCTATCTTAGTCTAGTTTTATATACTTATAACTTATATTCAGTGTTATATATATATATATATATATATATATATATATATATATATATATTTTTTTTTTATATAATAATATACAAAGTCAACTAAAAGATATGAATCAAGTTATTTAAAACTTCAAAAAATAGATAAGAGTTGAGTTTTTTTGGTAAATCATAAGAATGAACTATGGATAAATTTATAAAAATAAACAAAAAAATATGAATTATAAAATACAGGTGAGTGTTATTTGAATGCCTAAATCTTATATATTTGAAACATTATAATTTGTTGAATTTTGATGATTTAAATTTATTTTCAAAATTAAATATGTAAAAAGAGATTATAGGATTGAAAAATGATAAACTAATTGACATTCCTGATTATATAAGAAGAATAATTTTTTTTTTCAAATACATATATAACATATAAAATAATGTTAATATTTTCAGTATCAGTTACTTCAATGTATTTTTACAATACTTATTAAATAAAATATGAATTCGCTTTATTATATGTTAAAAAGATATTTTAAATGAAATTAATTATAATAATTTAATAAATAATTTTACATCACAAAAAGTTAATTTAATTTTTTTAATTTAAAAAAAAAATTCAATTTTTAAGTTCCTTGTAAACCTCCTAAAACCTTCCTCATATTGACTAAAATAGATTTTATCCTAATTAAGTTTAGTAGATATACCATGTCTCTTGATAATTTGATATTGAATTGTTATTAGAATATCTATTACTCTTTAATTCCATATTCGAGATATGTAATCATTAACATGAGGGTTTAGGATTTAAATCCTCTAAAAATATAACTATAGGATATATAAGATAGTGAAAATCTTATTTTACAAATTAATTATATGACTGAGATATGCTTAAATTTATTCGTTAGTAGGAGATTAAAAGTTATATTTATCCGTAGTTCGTTTAGATCACAATTATATTTTTTGGACTTAGTGATTTTAGATATGAACATTTAAATATAAAGATCTAGAAAAATTTTCATTTCCTCTTGCTTGAATCATTCACACCACTTGTAACAGTTAGTAATATATATATATATATATATATATATATATATATATATATATATATATATATATATTCACAAACTTTATTTATAAATTTTGTTAAAAAAAAGTAATAGTTTTTTTAATAAAGATTGCTTAAATATGTCTTCATAAAAAAATCAATTTTCAAATAATTAAATAAATTAATATTTTATACAAAATGTGAGAAATAAACTATATGTAGACCTCGTCTTAACTGATAATGTTAATTATTATTTTCTACTATAAATATACATATAAATACCGTCGTTAGACAAGATTGAATATAATTAAAAAATAATATTGAAAGTTTCTTTTCAACGTGGAGTATAACTTATTCCTGAACATGAACATTTGCAAATTTAAGATTTCTAAGAAAACATAATAACAGTAATAAAAAAAGTGATAACAATAAAATTAATTTTTTTTGAACAGCAATAACAATAAAATTAATAATATTATAGTAATTGGTAACGATGTTAATAACAATAAATATAAGCAGAATAATTTTTAAAATTGACTGTAACAGACGTTTGAGCTAATAAGATAGGAACAATAATCATGCAGTACGTTCTTTGTAAGATTAGGTATTATACTTTTTTTATTATTTAGGAATTAACTTAGAAGCTAAAACTCAAGAATTACAAAATAAAAGTCTTAGGTATATAGCCTTTTATCTATTTGGGAGTTGAAATAGTCATTTTAATTAAAAAAAAACTCAAAATTTAAGTTTTAAAATCTAAAATTGTATTCTCATCATTTCGAACTTTAATATAATATATTTTATTTTTCATTATTGTTTAATTAATTTTAAAATAATTTGTGCATTCGAGAAATAACATTACAAATTTAGAATTTATAAATTATATTTAAAGACTTATCAAAAAATAGAACTGAAAGAGACTTAAACTTTAAAATAATATATTGTTTTTGACAATCAGGTTTTATCTTTCTATCTTAGTCTAGTTTTATATACTTATAACTTATATTCAGTATTATATATATATATATATATATATATATATATATATATTATATTTTTTATTTTTATATAATAATATAGAAATATGTCAACTAAAAGATATGAATCAGGTTATTTAAAACTTCAAAAAATAGATAAGAGTTGAGTTTTTTTGGTAAATCATAAAAATGAACTATGGATAAATTTATAAAAATAAGAAAAAAATATAAATTAGAAAGTACAGGTGAGTGTTCTTTGAATACCTAAACCTTACATATTTGAAACATAATAATTTGTTGAATCTTGACGATTTAAATTTATTTTTAAAATTAAATATGTAAAAAGAGATTATAGGATTGAAAAATGATAAACTAATTGATATTCGTGATTATTTAAGAAAAATATTTTTTTTTTCAAATGCATATGTAATATATAGAATAATGTTAACATTTTTAGTATCAGTTGTTTTAGATACGTCTTTTCAATACTTAATTAAATAAAATATGAATTAGCTTTATTATCTGTTAAAAAGATATTTTAAATGAAATTAATTATAATAATTTAATAAATAATTTTACATCACAAAAAATTAATTTAATTTTTTAATTTAAAAAAAACTTTAATTTTTATGTTCGTTGTAAACCTCCTAAAACCATCCTCATATGACTAAAATAGATTTTATCCTAATTAAGGTTAGTGGATATATCATGTCTCTTGATAATTTGATATTGAATTGTTTATTAGAACATCTATTACTCTTTAATTCCATACTCCAGATATGTAATCATTAACATGAGGGTTTAGGATTTAAATCCTCTAAAAATACAACTATAGGATATATAAGATAGTGAAAATCTTATTTTATAAATTAATTATATGAGTGAGATATGCTTAAATTTATTCGTTAGTAGGACATTAAAGGTATATTTATCCGAAGTTCGTTTAGATCACAATTATATTTTTTGGACTCAGTGATTTTAGATATGAACATTTAAATATAAAGATCTAGAAAAATTTTCATTTCCTCTTGCTTGAATCATTCACACCACTTGTAACAGTTAGTAATATATATATATTCACAAACTTTATTTATAAATTTTGTTAAAAAAAGTAATAGTTTTTTTAATAAAGATTGCTTAAACATGTCTTCATAAAAAAAATCAATTTTCAAATAATTAAATAAATTAATATTTTATACAAAATGTGAGAAATAAACTATATGTAGACCTCGTCTTAACTGATAATGTTAATTATTATTTTCTACTATAAATATACATATAAATACCGTCGTTAGACAAGATTGAATACAATTAAAAAAAAATATTGAAAGTTTCTTTTCAACGTGGAGTAGAACTTATTCCTGAACATGAACATTTGCAAATTTAAGATTTCTAAGAAAATATAATAACAGTAATAAAAAAAGTGATAACAATAAAATTAATAATATTATAGTAATTGGTAACGATGTTAATAACAATAAATATAAGCAGAATAATTTTTAAAATTGATTGTAACAGACGTTTGAGCTAATAAGATAGGAACAATAATTATGCAGTACGTTCTTTGTAAGATTAGGTATTATACTTTTTTTATTATTTAGGAATTAACTTAGAAGCTAAAACTCAAGAATTACAAAATAAAAGTCTTAGGTATATAGACTTTTATCTATTTGGGAGTTGAAATAGTCATTTTAATTAAAAAAACTCAAAATTTAAGTTTTAAAATCTAAAATTGTATTCTCATCATTTCGAACTTTAATTATAAAAAAATTAAAATATAAAAAATTGAAGTTCCAAATATAAATATATTTAAAAGTAAAACTTCCAGATTTATTTCGAAGAAAAAGGCGGAGAAAAAAAATGAAGAGATTATACTCTCAGAAAAAAATATTAAAATATAATTTCTAAATCAAGGAAGAAATTTAAAGTTGTTACACAGAATTATAACAGCTAATTGTAACATAAAGCAATGATCATTATTTTCTTTTGGTGACTGTTTCACAGGTAATTATTGTATGTTATTACATGTGTATATTAAATTAAAATAATTCAAAACATAAATATTCAAATACATTATAACTCCTTCTTCAATAGACTCTGCTGTGAAGTTGTTTTGAAGAGGAAGAGAAAAGATGAAGAGATTTTACAAACAGAGAAAAAATATTGCTAAGAAGCCTTCTAAATCAAGGAAGAAATCTAAAGTTGTTGCACAGGCTCAAGGTAATTAATCAGTGACCATTATAGCAGTTTTTCATAGTAGTTAATGCTGGTTATTCAGTTGAATGCAATTATTACCATTACTTTGGATTTTTTTTTTTTTTTTTTCAGATTACAGTGAAGAAGAGAAGATATTAAGGGAATTCGACATGAACATGAAATATGGACCTTGCCTTGGAATCACAAGACTACAACGTTGGGAGCGTGCAGAAAAACTAGGATTGAACCCTCCAATGGAGATCAAAAGTCTTTTAGAAAGTGGAAAAGTTCAATCAGAATCACTGTGGTGGAAGTTAAGTAAACAAATAGGAACCAACTTTTTTGTTCAAACAAAAATTTGTTGACAGGGATTAGAATAATGGTCTTATTTTTGATAATTTTCGTTGTTTTTTTGTTCATTTTGTTTGATCATCATTTTAGTGTTTTTGTCAACTGTTACTCATTTTTCATCTTCAATATTGTGTATTTCCTGAGCAAACTTTTTCCTGAAGTACATCACTTCTAATACTAATAAATTGTTATAAATTAAATTTTAATATAGTTATTTTTTAATTTTCAATAAATAAAATAGCACGATAAAATTACAGATACACGTTTGCTAGTATATGATATACAAAGATAGATAAATAATATTAAAACTAACATAACAATATCAATTTAAAATAAAATAATAGTTTATATTTATGCAGTAAAGAAATAGAAAAGGTAATGTACTTTTATAAATGATAATAATAAATGATAAATAGTAAATATATAAAGAAAATAGAAAAAATATATAATACTAATATTATAAAAAAATAATCATAAAACTGACCTATTGTAACTGATTTTTATATTGTTTAAAAACAAACTCTTTATTTATAAAACGTAGCCAAGAAAAAAAAAAAAAACTAACAGTGAATGTATTTACAATTGAATATATGTTTTTTAGTGACCGAAATAATTAGATTGTAACATCAAAATTTTCATCTCAATTAACAATCAATGTGTTTTTCCTTTTTTTCTTTTTTTTTTTTTTTTTAATTTTT
>Ga0209489_103002_pt1 | contig 33496 bp, 12 predicted proteins | sample SiratrowhiteBW_FD_187527 | JGI IMG/M metagenome (GOLD analysis project Ga0209489, IMG submission 187527) | Root nodule microbial communities of legume samples collected from California, USA - Siratro white BW (SPAdes) (version 2) | ecosystem: Host-associated > Plants > Roots > Nodule | place...
TATATATATATATATATACACACGTTAAAAGAAATGTGTATTTCATTATCTAAACACAAGTAACGTCATCATTTATGTCATTATTAAATGTGTTTTTAATTTTTAATCAATCACTAATCACAAAAACAATAAAATAGACAATATCAATAAATGATTTTTATGAAAGCCATATCTTATTGGATAAATTTTATTGTTATTATTAGGATAAATTAAGTTATACTGTTCATACATACACCATTGTTTAAAAAAATATGTTTTGAAAGATATAATATTTCAATAATTAATATGTGGAGTTAATTACAATGCCTGCAAAATTAAGTTAGACACTCATTTTAGCAATTTTTTAGTAGTGGAGTAAATTTGTATATAAGATACTTACTTTACATTAAAAACTCCATAAAGTTAAAATTAAATAAGGTTATATTGATCATTGGTTTAAAGTTAAATAACATTACTTGTCAAGAATTATTTTTCTATGTGATAATGGTTTGCTTAATAAATTATGTTTAAAACGAGAAAAATTATTGGAAATAATATTTTAAATAACAATACAAAATCAAATGAAAACTTTCAAATTAAGTTTTGAATCAGAAAATTTAGCAGCCTTAAATTTGACATGAATTTTTTTTGTAAAATGATGAAATTTATTATGAATGGTTAAGCAACTCAATTAAACAATCATGCATTATTAATGTGAGATCAATCATAAGAAAACAAATTAAACATTAATTTTAATATGAAAAATGTTTAAGTCTATATAACTTTATAGTGTTCAGATTGTATGTGAATAGAATAAATCAATAGTAATTACCATTTTGTATTTACATCATTTAATAATTTGTCTACAAAATACAAAACTAACTAATCATAGGAAGGAAAAAGAATGTGAGTGGGTCAATATCAAACAGTGCTAACCCATCTCAGAAGTATAAAGTAATAGTAGTAAGACAAGTGAAAAAACAACTTATAGAAGTGAAAAAGCAAGCACATACACATAACACGACTTTTAATCGTGGAACGAAAACAATAATGGTATCAGGCCCGGCCCATTTCGAATACATAAAGACAAGTTGCCCTAATCATCATACATACATATCTTTTTACCACTCAATTTTTTGTGGCAGTAACACATTTCACACCACCTTCTTCGAAAAGTAAATTTCAACATGTGGGTGTTAACCAGCCACCTGCACTCGGAAACACCGGTGTCCATTAACAGTTTATGGATTGAGCCCAGTTGAATGATGGGCCCATGATCGAATGGCAGTGAAGCATAGTACGGATTGGGTTAGAAGGTTGGGATGGAAGGCAATAATTGAGTGTGGATGGGTTAAGAATAACGTGATGGACAAATAATTCTGAATTGTCTATCAGTTATATAAAGTGGACAAATGTTATAGTTAGGAAGGGATGTTTGTATTGATAATCATTGAAATCATGAATGTGTTGATAGTGTGGTGAGGAAGAGGTGTTTTATGTTGGTGTTATATTTTAATGTATTGAGTGTATATGACGTGTTAAATATATAATTGTAATACTAAAAATATTTATTAACTACCAAAAAATAATTATTGCAATTTTGAGTTATATACTTATTCATATTTGAAATTGAATGCTTTATGGCATGATATAGAAAATTCATAAATAAAAAATATATGATTTATTGATAAAAGTTAAAATAAAATTTCAATTGTAATATTTTAAAATTTTATTTTCTCAGCAGTCATAATGTTTAGATAATTAATAAATAATATATATATATATATATATATATAACATTTAAAAATATTTTAAAATATAACATTTTTTATAGACATTTTATATAAAGTACAAAAGAAAGATATAACATGCATAAAAAAGAAAATAATGTGTTTTATCAACTTAGGGAGGAATCTCAATACCTAGGAATCTCTACCTATCAAATGTTATGCTCATGTGCAACACACACTCATAATAAATTTAAAACACAAAATCAATAACATACCAAAGAAAATGGTAAGTTAGAAACTTTAAAATGTATAATCATAGAGTCTAAATCTTCTATATTAACTAAAATACTACAACTAAAGCACTAATCAATTATCTCATACATCCCATTACTATTTTCATTTATGTACAATAACATATGCTAACATATATAATACATTGACTCATACAAATACACTTCACTCTACTTCTCTGTAAGACTCGTGCATTGAATAGACTCAAAAGTGTGCACTTGTCATACAACTCCAAACTATGAATCTACAAAGCCCGCAAATCAATGAATCTACAATCTTGTATAACAAGGTTAGTCCACCTGAGTCTCTTCTGACCAATTACCTCCATCGACTCTCACCACTTAGTATCTTTATCTATGTGATTCTAATATACTAGTAGAGTATGGATACCCCCTTCTAGACAAATCCCAAGACAATGCACAATCCTAGACATCTCAACACGGGTATCGTCTTTCCTGAAGATACTATGTCTTGGTTAGAAAGCATAACATTTTAATATAATACTATAAATGATTCATAATAACACTAAAGTGCACCATCAAAATAATTCAAGCTCAATTCCATAAACGATTTTAGAGAATTCATACAATATCAAACATCAAGTTTCGTCATCCTATCACATATCATGACTCTATCAACATAAAATTCTCCAATACATCATAACTACTAATTATATACAAATAAAGTATACGAATTTAATTTCAAATAATTCAATTATAGGCCCTGCAAGAGAAATTTGAAACTTGGCAACCACATCACCCCTACATCCAGGTCATCTTCCTAAGGTTCTATTGAAAAATAAAACTATCAACTAATAAAACATATAAATAGCTTCCCTTACCTGCCTAAGAAGAGAATCACCTATAAAAGACTTCAAGCTACCGCTTGCAAATATAACTCATCCTACAACATACAATTTTGATCAATGATTTGAATGTACTCTTTGGATCCAAAACAAACAAGAAAGAATCAATACTTACCTAAATCAAAATAGTGATCCACTAAGCTTGTTCTACCTTATACAAGGAATTGGATGGGTGCTTTGATCTTTAATATAAAGCAAGAGAAAAAAACTAGATTTTTAAGAGAGAACAGATATATCTATAGGGTTTAGTTGTATAGAGAGAGAGAGTGGTTTTTGTTAAAATGATTTTCTAAATCCTTACAATCTCTCCAACAATAAAAATTTTCGTGCTCAAAAATTGACTTACTAGAAAAATATAACAATAAGTTTCCCTCATGATTTTCTCCATCTTCCAAGATGAATCTCCAGACTTAATATAAAAACATTCTATCTAATGTAAAATTTGATCCTAACTACTCAAATAATCTAAGAGGCAATTCTAGGCAAATTCTTTGAGGGTTGGATAGTTCGTCTGGTTTTTAAAATATCTAGAATCGTATATTAAAACTAGGAGTGAAATGAAATCTCTGATTGATACTAGGTGGAAGGATACACAATGTAATATGATTGTTATATGGATGAATATGATTAACTTCTATATATAATTTTCCCAATTTAATTGGTAATTTCCCTAATTCAATTGGTAAGATGTATATAGGCCGTTAATCCATCTACTATTACTCGTACTGAGTCATATTTGTTTTTATTATAACTACAAAAAAATCCAAAACATTAATAATTCAATCATCGCATGCATAAATATACCAACCATATACCCATATAGGTTCACTTAATTATTTAATTACATACCTTTTAGCAGCATTATATACATAGAAAATTAAAATTTTCAAGATTATTACCATGATAAGTCCAAAACTTAAATGTAAATTTTCATGAAGACATCGTATAAATTATATTAGACTAATAAAGGAAAAGCTTTCGAAAACAGTTGTATATGAGAGACCTGTTATATAAGTGTTGAATAAACCAAACATCCAATAACCAAAATTAAAACACCAAATCATATAGTTAATTCCATGAAAAAACTAATTAAGGAGACAACACTTTATAAATGATTATTCACAATCCACAATAATATTTGACTATATTTACATGTCATCCAAAAATTATTGCATACAAACATTTTGACACTGTTGTAAATCAAAATCATTTGATAAGATAAAACATTTGACAGATTCTTAGAGGGTAAAATTCATCATATGAAACATTTCCTTTCACTAACAGAAATAAAATGGAACCAGTCCCTACCTTAAAATTTATATGCTTTCGAAATTTGCAAAAAAATTGAGATTTAAATTATAAGCAGATGTTAATAGCAACTATATCAGTTAAAATCACTTAAGGTATACAACTAGAAGATCACAAGTCTGAATAAATTATTACAGTTTTACATATCCACTAGGAAAAAGACTTGGAATCAAATTCCTCTAGATAGATTGCACAAATTTAAACAAAGCACCCAAATTATAAGCCATCTTACAAGTCTTGAGTCATCCCGAAAAAAGATAAGTTCATGACACAATCTCCTAAATAAATTCCACGTGATTTGATTTTTACATCAAAAGTAATTTTCACAATAAAAACCGATGAAGCAGCACAAATACGCCCAACATCATGCCTTCCTTGTAAGGATTTACTGAAAGTGTGCATTATTCCACATACAACTTCTTTATTTGAATAAAGCGATTAACAATATAGTATAAGAAAATCCTTAATTAATAGCTAGATTTATTTTTTTCTATTGACGTATAATTGATATGATATGATAATCCACACAAATTAAATATAATACTTAAACAATGAAGGTTACACCTTCATAAACTAATAAGGTGACAATCACACATTTTATATACACAATCATCATCATCCATAAGACATAAAAATAAAACATATTAATACGAAGAATTAATATGAAGAATGAGATACAATGGTCGAGTTAAATACAACTTTTCTTATAGAATAAATTTTAAGAATATTACACAATGCCTCATATTAGTATTTATTAAAAGATGGAATAAATATATTAAATATGTACCTTAAACAATAATTTATATAAACTAAAATTTTTAAAGTGCTTTTTTTCTGGAATAAACTAAAAAAATGGTTTCTGATAAATTTAGTTTTTATTCTCAAATAATTTATGTTAGACAAACGATGCATTTTATTTTATCTAACAATACCTTTATACCAAAATTAATAAAACACTTCAACTTTATTTTTTAAGTTCTTATATTGAATTTTTATGTTAAAAAATATAATCACATTTTACATGTTTAATTGAATTAATTTTAACTTTAATTGAATCAAATATGTTTAGGAGTACGAGTTATTAAATATTTTTAATATACTGTATAACAACAAAGGAAAAATATTATTAAAAATAAAGGAAAAAGTGTTGTGGAGAGTTATGTTAAAAACTTTGTTTCTAACCTCATATTTGATTTAACTTAGAATGAGTTTAACCTAGAACAGCTTAACTGAAAAATTAAAACAGAGCATTTTTCTTATATTATAGTGAAGTATTCACATTATTAATGCAAGCGGTTTGTTTGAAGTAAACTGCTAATCTATTAATAGTAACAGATTTTATTGATATACTTTTTAATAGATGATTGTTTAACAACATACTTTCTAACAACCTATATTCCCAACAAGAATGTTTAAATATAACAATGAATAAATAATTATAAATATATTATTAAATTTTTATATATTTAAATATATAACTTTAATCCAAATTTAAATATATTTTTTTAAACTAAAATTATAAATAGAAATAAAACAAAAAATATGAATATTATTTTATTAATAATATAAGATATATGAATTATTGTTTTAAAACTAAAAATATATAAACATCATTTAAAAGAATCTCAACAGAAATAGATGTAAATTTTCATTTCACTAATTAAATTATTATTTTTTATTTATAAAAACATAAATTTAATATTTTAAAACTTAAACTAATATATTATTTTTTTAATAAAATAAAGTAGAAGTTAAAATATCAATAAGATGAATCTCGATCCAAAACATGAGGTGTATTTTTCTTATTAAATAATATTTTTAAAATGTAATCAAGAGTACAACCTCAAAAATTTATCTATCTGGTTAAGATATGAACACAAATCTTTATCAAACTCAAACTAACTCAAAACTTTGATAAAGAAAAATAAAACAAAGATAAATGTTCAAGGATTAAAAATATAATATTTTTTCAGGAATAATAGGATATGTTTTTTCTCAAATTCATTAAAATAAATAATTTTAAAAAATTATGAAACAAGTATATGGTAATTAAAAAATCAACCATTAGCATTTGTTTGATTTATAAAAAAAAATATATACAATTATACTTATTGGATCATCTACTAACTACAATAATCTAAATTATATATGGTATAATCATCTAAATTACCTATGGTATGAGAAATTATTTATTATTAGTAGTAGTATTACTATTATATATATATATATATATATATATATATATATATATTGAATATAAAAATATTATATGTTCTATTTTGATTTATATTTTAATATATGTCTCAATATTTATTATTATTATTATTTTAAATTATTAAAATATTTTTAATTTAACATAAATTTATATTAACTTTAGTAATTAGATTTAAAATTATAATATTAAATTATGTAAAGTTAATTTTTAAAAAATAATTTAAGCTCCTCTATATAACACGTCTTATTTAATAAGGAACAGACTAATTTGATAAAAATATATTGAAAATAACTTTCTATTTTAAAAAATTAAAACAAATATATAATTTTTTTAATAAAATGATTATGTTTGAAAAATATCCTATTAGATAATTTAAAGAATAATTTTAGAAAAAATGAAAATAAATTATGCTCCTTTTTTGGAAATTAAAAAAAATAATACTATTTTTTTGTTTTATTTTATCAATTAAAATTAAAATAACAAAATAGGTAAAAAAATATGAAAATCAAAATAAAATACTGTTTAACTTTTTAAATTAAAAATAAATAATGATTACTGTATATAAAAAGAATAAATGTAAAATTATTAATAGTAGATGTTAATTGTATTTTAAATAGTTTAATCTGTTAGTTTCTAGTATAAATTTATTCAGATAATTTGGTTTCTAATTTTTTTATACATTTTCTCCCTTTTCTTCGCAGAGTCACCTTCTTATTCCTCTTGAATAAGTAAAAACTGATATGTTTGAAGAGAGATTATAGAGATTTGGGAAAAAATTCATAAGGATGATAACCTTACTTAAAATAATAATTATTCAAATTTTTATAGTAACCTAAATCCTAAATGCAATGTCAAGTCACCATAAATGAGAAGGCAAAGAAAATATATCTTATCTAAATTATTACTTAACAATACATCTTGTAGTTTTTATATATAGTAGTCAAATGAATTGCAGTTGAACTGTCCATTCAAAATGTATGTTCTAAAATATCTATTTTATTGGATTACTTCCATGTAAAATAACATTCAAAATGTATGTTCTAAAACATGTATTTTATCAAATTTATTCCATGTATTTTTCCTGAGATATATAAATAACATTTGAAATATATGTTCTAAAATACTTTATCAAATTTCTACCACATATCTAATATATACGTTCTAAAACATGTATATTTTTTTTATGGTAAATCAATACATATTTATCCTAAAATATACTCATGTTAACTAATTTATATTTATTTCTTGTTATCAATTTATTTATAACTAATTTATATTTATTTCTTGTTATCAATTTATTTATAACATTATAAATCAATAATATATTTATTTTTATAAAATGTCTAAAATTATACTAATTATATGTATGATTTTAAAACTAATTTTATATAGTAAAACTTAGTGTACTATTCTTTCCTATATTTATTTATTATATTATAACTTTAATATTATATTTATTTTTAAGAGTTGTAAGATGTGAGTGCAATTTTAGAATTAATAGATTTAATAAATTTTTTAAAAGTTGAAAAAATAAATTTATATATATATATATATATATATATATATATATATATTTTATTTGAGCAAAATCATCACATGTACATATTTAACTAGAATATCAGATTTAAAAGCATATTAAATTCATAAATAATTTTTATTTTATTTTTATTTATCAATTATTCGTCAATGTTTATTCCTTTTAATAGTTAAAATTTTGAATATGACAAAATATTAGTAGTATTCATGTATACCTCATTAACTAACCTTACAAAGGGAGATGCCTGTACTAGTAGTAACTAATGGGGGATGCGTACACTAGTTTCATTTGAACTGATTTAATAAAACAAACACTTAAAATTTATATGTTTGATTTTGAATTACATTTCAAATATTTTAAGAACCTCAATATAAATTACATATAAATATTATAAAATATTTATCATTCATGTTAATCATCCTAAATAGATTATAAATAATTTTATAATTTATTTGAAAAAAATAATAAGTAGATTATTAAATTATATTTAAATTTATACATTATAATTTATTTTTAATACTAATAATATTTATAATCATTTACATTTTGTTAATTGTAATATGAAAGTTATGATGCAAACATAAATTTATTCCCTTTATTAGTATTTTTAATGTATTTATCAATTGTAATTATTTTATTAGATAAGATATGGAATGAATAGTTCCTGCTTTCAAGCAAATATATTCCTTAAATTAGAAGATTTCAATCTAATGGTTTACTATGTAACTGAATAGAAGAATTCAATTAATTTTTTTTTCAAGTTAGTTAGTTAGTTAGTTGAGGCTTTGGTTTCAGAGTTCTCTAAAATACTGTCATCCCAACCCTATCACTCTTCACCCTTTTCCATCACCTCAGTTTTTCTTCTTCATTTTTTAAGATGAAGACTTCTGGAACAGGTAAAGGATCACCATCAAGTAATAGATCACCATCATCATCACCGTTAACAAAAAGCGACAAGAATCCTCTTCAATCTGGAGTTATTGAACTCTTCAAGGACAGGAATGGAATAACCCAAATCCTTCTTCAACACAGCGAAGCTTCTGCAACTGTTAGTTTGCTTGGAGCTCAGGTTCTTTCTTGGAAAACAAAAACAAATGGAGAGTTACTCTTCTTAAGCAAGAAAGTACGCATTGATCATCATTATAAATGTGTTACTTATTCTTCTGTTCATGAATATATTTTGAATTCTTCTATTTATTAATTTTTTCTTTATTTTAATAGGCAATCTTTGATCCTCCCAAAGCTGTGAGAGGAGGAATTCCAATCTGTTTTCCACAAGTATATATCATTTCTTTAAATTTTAATTAATATTGCACAATGCCCCATTATATGTAGATAATGGAGAAAATTGGTGTAATTTTTGTGTAGTTCGGAAAGAGAGGAACAATGGAGCAACATGGATTTGCCAGAAATAGGGTCTGGGTTATCGATAAAACTCCTCCACACCTTTCCGGTGATTTCAGTGCAAAAGTCTACACTGATTTGTTGCTCAAACCATCCCCAGAAGATGCCAAAATATGGCCACATAGGTACCAAGATGTATATTTGTCGTTTAATCATCTTCTATATACTTTTCTAACATATTTAATTAATTATAAAAGTTTGGTTTTGAGATCGGAAATGTGAGAATTATATGGAAAGCCTAATGAATTTTGTGAAGTCAAATAAAATTTCTCAGTTTTTTTGTTATAATAAATTTCTGAATACCACTTTAATTTACACTATCCTATTCAGCTTCGAGTTTCGGCTAAGGATTTCTTTAACAGCAGATGGCATTCTGAATTTGACATCACGAGTAAGAAATGTTGATAGCAAGAATTTCAGTTTCTACATTGGCTATCATACATATTTGTCGGTATCAGATATTAGGTCGGTATAATTTGTAAATATTAAATTTTTTTCTTTTTAAGCTATGTATGAGTTAATTTTAAGCTTGGTAGTTAAACATAATCCACCTGTGCTAATTAATTGTTGACAGTGAAGTGAGGATAGAAGGGTTGGAAACTCAATACTATCTAGACAACCTACTGCAGAGACAATGTTTCACAGAACAGGGAAGTGCTCTGACATTTGAATCCGAGGTGAGACAATTCTTATAGTCTTTTTTTTAAGTTATAGTTACTCCACCAAAAGATTTAATCAGTTTGTAAATGTTATTGTCTCCATTATCTTATAGGTTGATCGGATCTACATTGATTCTAATAATATAATAGCTGTTCTGGATCATCAAAAGAAGAGAACATTTGTGATGAGAAAGGATGGACTCCCAGATATTGGTGAGTTTTATTCTAAAAGCTTACAAGTACAAAGAAGTAATATTATTGATGATTTGTGTACTTTTTTATCCAACTTAACAATCCATATCATTTTACAGTTGTTTGGAATCCTTGGGACAAAAAATCCAAGTCTATAGCGGATTTAGGAAATGATGAGTACAAGCAAATGCTCTGTGTGGATGGTGCAGCTGTTGAAACACCAATATGCCTGAAGCCTGGTGAAGAATGGAAAGGGCTTTTAGAACTGTCACTTCTTCAATCTTCTTGATCGATCATTTATGTGAATTTTTGACATGCACAGGACTTTTGAGCATTGTTTCTAGCCATTAGAATAGCCATTAGAAAAATAAATGGAGAATTTAATAAAAAATTTTATAATTTTTTTATGACTTTGAGAATAGTTTGCATGCAGGTGACTTTGTAATGTGTAGATGACTTTGTAATGTGTAGATTCGCGGAAAATTTTTCATTCTAGTACAATTTTATTTGTAAATTTCCAAAATATTTTTAATTATTTTTTATATTTTTTTAATTTCCAGAATTTCTTTATTTTTATTATTATTTATTTTTTAATTAAATTTTACTGAATAGTTTAAAAATTAAAATTTTTAAGTTATGGTAATAAAAGATAAATAAAATAAATAAATATTTTTTTTCATTTTTAATATTTTTATTTTTTCTTCTTTATTTTAAGGTCAACAATATTTATAATTATTTATAATAAATAATTATAAATATAATATTATTTTTTATATATTTAAATATATAATTTAAATATTTAAGTAAAACAGAACATTCTTGGCAAGCAGCTAATCTGTTTCAACCATTGATATATTTTTTAATATATTATTGTTTAACAACATATTAAAATATTGTTTAAAATTATTTATGCTCTTTTTTTGGAAATTAAAAATAATAATACTACATTTTTGTTTTTATTTTATCAATTAAAATTAAAATAACAAAATAGGTAAAAAAATGAAAATCAAAATAAAATATTTTATAACTTTTTAAATTAATAATAAAGAACTGTATATAAAAAGAATAAATGTAAAATTTTTAATAGTAGAGGTTAATTATATTTTAAATAGTTTAATCTATTAGTTTTTAGTATAAATTTATTTAAATAATTTTGCTTTTAATTTTTTTTTATACATTTTCTTTACTCTTTTTGAACTTGAATCAGTAAATGGTGATATGTTTAAAGAAAAATTATAGAGATTTAGGAAAAATTCAAAAGTACAATAACCTTAATTAAAATAATAATTATTCAGATTTTTATATTAACCTAAATCCTAAATGCAAGGTCAAGCAGTCACCATACATGAAAAGGCAAAATCCTAAATGCAAGGTCAAAAAGTAACCATAAATGAGAAGAGGCAAAATCCTAAAAGGCAAAATCCTAAATGCAAGGTCAAAAAGTAACCATAAATGAGAAGAGGCAAAATCCTAAATGCAAGGTCAATCAGTAACCATAAATGAGAAGGCAAAGGAAATATATCTTATCTAAATTATTTCTTAATACATCTTGTAGTTTTTATATATGGTGGCGGAATGAATTGCAGTGGAACTGTCCAGTCAAAATGTATGTTCTAAAACATTTATTTTATCTGATTGCTTCTATGTAAAATAACATTCAAAATGTATGTTCTAAAACATGTACTTTATCAAATTTCTTCCATATATTTTTTCTGAGATATATAAATAACATTTGAAATGTATGTTCTAAAATACTTTATCAAATTTCCACATATCTAATATATATGTTCTAAAACGTGTATATTTTTTGTATAGTAAATATACTCATGTTAACTGATCTTATATTTGTTTCTTGTTATCAATTTATTTATAACATTATAAATCAATAATATATTTATTTTTATAAAATGTCTAAAATTATATTAATTAATTATATGTATGATTTTAAAACTAATTTTATATGGTAAAACTTAGTGTACTATTCTTTCATATATTTATTTATTATATTATAATTTTAATATTATAATTATTTTTAAGAGTTATAAGATGTGAGTGCAATTTTAGAATTAATAGATTTAATAAAAGTTGAAAAAATAAATTATTTTATATATATGGTTTATTTTAGCAAAATCATCACATGTACAGATTTAACGAGAATATCAAAATTCATAAATATTTTTTTTATTTATCAATTATTCATGTAGAGATCAATGTTTATTCCTTTTAATAGTTAAAATTTTGAATATGGCAAAATATTATTAGTGTTCATCTATACCTCATTAACTAACATGACCTTATTAATTAACATGACCTTAGGATAGGGAGATGCCTATACTAGTAACCAATGGAGATGCGTACACTAGTTTTACTTCAATTGATTCAATAAAATACTGTCTGGATAACCTATTGCAAAGACAATGTTTCACAGAACAGTGCTCTGACATTTGAATCAGAGGTGAGACAATTTTGATAGTCTTTTTTTAGTTATAGTTACTCGACCCAAGATTTGGTCAGTTTGTAAATGTTATTGTCTCCATCATCTTATAGGTTGATGGGATCTACATTGATTCTAATAATATAATAGTAATGTAATACGTGATAAGAAAGGATGGCCTCCATATTGGTGTTTTCTTATAAAACCTTAGAAATAAGTAATATTATTGTTTGAAATCCTTGGATAAAAAAATCCAAGTCTATATATCAGATTTAGGGAATGATGAGTACAAGCATAATGGTATGTGTAGATGGTGCAGCAGTTGAAACACCAATAACCCTGAAGCCTGGTGAAGATTGGAAACTGCGTTTAGAACTGTCACTTCTTCAATCTTCTTAATTTTGACTAAATCACTTCTTCAATCTTCTTGATCATCTGCTGTGAATTTTTCATGTGCAGATTGGTAGTAATACTACCAATAGGACTATTGAGTATTGTTTCTGGTCATAGGTAATGGAGAACACAACTAAAATTTTTTATAATTTTTTTCCGACTTGAGAATCGCAAGTGGCTTTGTAATGTGTAGATCCGCACTTTCTATCAAGGAGATCACTACAGATACTAAACGTTTACTCTTATACTAAGGACACATACTAAACGTCAGGACTTTCTTTTCATATTTTCTATTACTCTTATTGCTACCGGTTTTATTTATTTCTTTTTAAGTAAACCTTACAAATTATTTGTATAAACAACATTTTCCATGAATCTCACTTAAAAGAAAATTATGGAGTGCAGCATGCCTTTTGATGAGTCTAGCTAAATGAAACAAACAAAATGACTTTGGAGTGGACATATAGGATGAACCTTTCCATTATTTTCATTATTAATATTAATATTATTATATATAAAAGTTACTGAATGCGAATTTTTCAAATGATTCACACAACTTAGTATAATTATTTAATATATAAAAATTAGTATTAAAATTAATAACTAAAAAATCTTAGTGTAATTTTAATTGTCAATCAATTAAAAGGATCCGATCATTCATTAATAAGATTTAAGATTTGAGAAATATTTATAATAAGAATCTGTATATTTGTTTATAATAAGACACCCTAATCATGGTGTGAAGACATCTGGCTGTGAAGTTGTGATGAAAGAGCATAATTAAGTGTAGGTGGGCTAAAGATAACTTGATGGACAAGTGATGCAGATATATAAGACATCAAGTTAGGAGAGTTAAAAGTGTTGGATATTTGTATTGACAATAATTGGAGTAGTCAGTGTGTTGATGGTGAAGAAGATTAGTTATATTTTTATGAGACTGTAAATAAATAAAAAGAATATGATTTATTTATAAAAAATAAAATAAAAGTTTAATGTGTAAGATTAATGTTTAGTGAAAGATAAGATAAATATATTAAATATGTACATTAAACAATGTTATACATAATAGAAATAGAAATAAAGAAGAAAAAATGGGTTAAACATATTTTCCATGTATATAAAATAAAACTTTTAACTAGTTTTTTCTTAAAGAAAATCAATAAAAAATGGTTTTGAATAAATTTATTTTTTATTCTCAAATAATTTATGTTAGACCAAGGATGCATTTTCTTTTATCTAACAAGGCCTTTAAACTAAAACTAATAAACAACTTCAACTTTATTTTCAAGTTCTTATCATAAAGTTGACTTTTTATGTTAAAAAATATAATCATATCTTTTATGTTTAATTGAATCAAATTTTAACTTTAATTGGATCATAGAAGTTTAGGAGCACATAGTAAGTTTTTTCAATTATTACATATCTTTAATATAGTGTTAGAAAAACAAAAGAAAAATATTATTAAAAATAAAGGGGAAAGTGTTGTTGTGAGTTATGTTAAAAAAAATTCCTTCTAACCTCAGATTTTATTTAACTTCAAGTTAAATCGAGTTTAAGAATAAAAAATTAAAACAGAGCATTGTCCTTAAATTTGGTTCAAGTTTTCACATGGGAATGCAAACTCACACTCACACTTCAAGCACATTATCAATGCAATAGGATTTTTTAAGTAAAGATAATTGTTCATCCATTTTCAACAACATATTTTCTTGATATACTTTAATAGATTATTATTTAACAAAATAATTTTTAACAGCATATTTGCAGGAAAAATGTTTAAATATAACGATGAATGAATAATTATAAACATATGATTAAATTTATCAAATTTTTATATTATTTTTAAGATATATATATATATATATATATATATATATATTTAATATTTCTACTTTTTTAATGTAATTATTTGATTATCTAATTATTATTTGATAATTTCATTTTATATTTATATAATTATAATTTTTTTATTAACTTTTGACATTAAAAAAATATATATCTATTTAATATTAAATACTTAATAATATTATATATTTTTATTACTTTTATTTATATAAAAATAAATTAATTAATATTTTTAACCATTAAAAAGTGATTACTAGTAGAAGTATAAATAAAAAAAAATAACGATAAAAAATACTAAAATATTAAAATAAATTTTTATTGTAAAGATATGGATGAGACAATTAAAGTCACATGTTATTAAATCAGTCTAGATATATTTTCTTTTAAATTAAATTATGATTCAAACTAATGTTTTAATGTTTGAATTAATGATTTTTTTTACATGCAAAACTAACTCAATCCACGAAAAAACATGAATCATCATAATACTTTTGAAGAAAATATAAAATTTATTTAATATTTTGCTAACATAAAAAATATTCATGCTAAACATGACTTTTAAATTATTTATCACTTACACATTGACTAAGGTTTTTTTTATAAGAATAAAAACATTCGTTCATTTTCTTTTTGACGCCCTTTTTATTCTTTATTTTTTTTTCATTTTTATCACATCATTATTAGTTAAACATTATTAAACCTGAATATTTTAAACAAGATTTTGAGTTTAAACTTTAAAAAATGTGATTAAAAATAAAATCTTATTAAAAGTTATTGAAAAAATAAATGTAGGTGCAGTGTACTTTAATCTTATTTAAGAACAATTATTATGTATATCACTTTTTCTTTTTTGCTTGCTCTCTCTCTCTCTGGGCCTGCATGTTATACATCTCGATTATTAGTCGGCTAACGCATCTTGTATAATTTTAACTTGCACCTCCATAATTTACTCTACGCTTTAGGAGATCTATTTTTAGTTTTAAATTATTTAATACAAAAACATAAGAAATTTCGAATTTTAAAACGTGAAATAATATGTATAATTCAAAATTCAAAATTTATATTATACATTCCAGAATATAAATTAAAATTTTGTACAATTTAAAATAGTAAAAAAAAACATTTGAAATTACATAATTCAAAATATAAATTATTCTAACATTTACATTCTAAAATACAAAATAAAAGATGCATTTCAAATTAAACAATATAAAATATATTTCACATATCTATTCCAAAATATACAGTCCAAAATTTATTTAATAAATTTGAAGCAGCAGGACCCTTTACTGAAGGCAATGCTACTAGTGCAGGGAAGAAGGAATTCTTGTAGTTTAAAATTACTATCATTAATAATTAAGGCAGAAAACTCTGTCCAGACTCTTTTTTGCTTCATATTTAATTAGCATCCCTCCCTTGTCATTTTATAATTTATAATAAATTTTACCAACCAGATAAATTGTGTAAAAAAGTGTTGTTAATACTCATCTTGACATATAATAACGTTACTATCTACAATGACAGATTTGTTTCAGCTATTTTAATTGTTCCTCAGAAAAGGGGAGATCGGATCTGAATCTGAATTTTAGACGTGGCATGAAAGACCTACCAGATTGAATCATACACGGACCAGACATAAACATAAACCCGGTGATTCAAGTCTGGAACGGAACCTTACACTCCAAATCCTGGCATTCCAAGAGAAACAACTTCTGTCATTTATCCATTCTTTCGCTTATAAAGGAAATGTTTTCTTCCAAGGCATCATGTAATAAAACAAACAAATATATCAGCTATTTACTTTTTATTAATGTCATCAAGCACGATATACCCTACATTAGAACTGTTCTAATGTCAAACTACCACAGAAAATGTTGTCGAAAATAGCCCCGTGAGACAAGAAGGGAAGGCCAGAAAACTTCACATATAAAATCTCAGGGATCAGTTGAATAGAAAATGGTGAATCACTTATATTGACAGGGAGTTTCATGACTAAAGGTTATCTATATCACACTTTAATGGTTTGCAGATTCAGATTGTAAACTATGCTCATGTTCGCCTCCTTACTCGCCTGCCATTTGGATTAACTGATTCAGCAGCTGCCCCGTCTGCCAAATCTTGACCATATATGCTACTGCCACTTCTCTTTCTGCTCAATGTCAGGCTTGAGTTATCGTCCACTGAGGCAAATGTCTCCAGCAGCTCCAACAACATTGCGGGGCAGCTCTCTTTCAAATGCACAAAAGCTTCCGACTGCATTACAGCTGCACAAGGTGTAATCATATACATCACTGAGTGTTCAAAGGTTGAAATTTCAAGGGGCTTCAAAAGCCATTAACAGTAAGGAAAAAAGTCAAGAAGAGTATAAAGTGAGCCAAATTTAACCGACAGGTAACAAAATCCTGGAAAGAATTAAGTTTTGGAAAACAATGCCGAGAAAACATTCATTCAAGTAGAAACCAACAAACATAAAACCGGCGACTTGGTTTTAAAAATTTTTAGTGAGCTCTGTACGAAGCGGCAAGCAGAGAACGGCAGAAACCTCAAATTGCCCCATCAATGAATAATTAAGTACTGGAAATTCAAAGATTGAATTCTAAACAGATTTTCAAAATCCACCAATTTTGTAAAAAAGCTTGATTATTTTATGCATTAGAAATTGGAATTACCTTCTGAAAATGCTCCATCTGGAAACGAAAAATAAAAAGCTAAGGAGTGGTGGATTATTTCCATAAGTACAACAAATTGAATCACACTATGAATTCATTTCACAAACCAGCTATTTAAAATCTAGTCAGTACATAAAATTACAAAATCTGGATAATGGACACACCACCATTTCCTTTTATCCTAAAATATCAATTAACAGATACTAAAGAAAAAAATGTTAAGATATTTGATTAGTCATGAGGTACAAGGTAAAAAAAAAGGTTAACATCGATCAAACAAGTTATAAGTCAAATTAAATTTAAATCATAAAACAAAACTACAATTGTTTAAAGAAGTTACAGGGTACCAAAAAAAATTATCCATGTGAGTAGACAGACAGAGAAGGGAGGGGGGACTACAAATTTAAATTAAGTGTAAAATGTAAACAAAGGTGCAAAAATAACAGGGAATAAACAGAATTACTTACACAAACAACAGTGTACAAGAGAGCATCAAAGGCTAAGGGAATTTCTTTCAGAATATTAAAGGGATAAAACGCTTCATGAACGGTACAGCTATAAATGTTGTATTTCATGAGCATGCACAAGCGGGTGAGGACAGACACACGAGATCATACCCTTTTTGTAATGTAACTGCCTAGGTTTACTTTTACTGTTCCCTTACGTTCATATATTTCCATTTCCCCTATCTCAAACAGATACAACTATGGAGCACTAGAAAGAAATCTTCTAAAATATTAACAGAAAAGAGATTAAAACTAAGCTTACAAAAAATAAGGAATAGGATAAGTCATAAGTATTTTTTAATGCCATTGTATATATTACCAACAGGGCAAGGAGGAATTCGAGATATACTACCAAACAAAGTAACAAACCTCTTGCGTTATTATTAGAAGGACATTGCATAAACCATAACCCACAACCCACTAAAAAATATTCCCTCTAAATAACACAAGCCACATCAAAGTGTCAATAATGTCTACTATCCAAAAAAAAGGCAGTTGTTAGAATTAATGTCTACTATCCAAAAAAAAGGCAGTTGTTAGAATAAGAACTAACGAGGGCCACTACATGCAGCCTTACCCTTGCACATGCAAAGAAGCTGTTTCATAGAGATAAAATATCATATTCCTTGATAAATCGTGGCAAAGTTCTCAATGCTTCAGTGATTCCCCTATAACTAACTAGCATCCTTATTTCCCTTCGTTATTATCCCAAGAAGCTCAATTGCAATAGCTTTTGGAATCAAAAGTATGTGCAAAGATAATAAAACTACTAAAATGAGATTACAACAATTACTAAAATGAGATTACAATTAATAATATACCAGATAAAAAGTATCCATCAAAACCCCCATATCTTTCTATTTTATTTTTTCCAGAGTAAATAAACCATGGAAACATGAGAGAGTACAACAAGCAGACGAGACTCAGTGGGTCTGAATCGTAAGTGTGAGTAGTATGTGTGCCAATGTTCCGAATTTTTCTGAGTAGGCCCATGTCCGGCCAGTGGCCCCTCTGCTCCACCACAACACTCAATTTTATCAAAACTGATCCGGTCATTTGACCTGTACAAGGCACTGAATTGGAGGGACTTCACTGATCCAGTGGACCAGTAGTTGAACAGCATGAACCAGTATATATTATTTGATATATATTTAATAAATTAATATGATTAAAAAAACTGTAAACCAGTTACCAAATGAGATGTCATAGCACAGTGGCGTTATTAATTCTAAATCCCCTTCAGGGCCACGGTTCTAGCTACATTCCCACACGAATACTCAATTTTTTTTTTTCTTTCTGACAAATTTAATGCAGTGCGGAACCACATTTAATCCACAACAACTGTTGGAGAACATACACACATCCATAGTAGTAGAAGACCTGGAATCTTGGTTCAACCCAGGTTTAGAGACCAGGTTGCTGCCGATCAGGGGTTTCAGAGTACATCGGATCTAAATAGAGGACCAGACCACTTCCGTCCGGTTACCATTCAACTGGTCAGACTGATCCGTCTAGGTTTAATAACACTAACGCTATAATGCACTGTTCTCAACCCTGATACACACAGATATAATCATTACTATATTAATTAATTACATTCAATTATTACATTTTTTCTATATATTTGTTATTATAAGTTGCATATTTATCTCTATTATATAATCTAGAATTATGTATTAATAGTTTTCTATAGTTTTTAAATATTCTTAAACATTACTGAGTAATGTTAACAAAAGCATATAATTAAAAAAAAAAAAATGAATTAAAACACCAAAAGAACCCTTTCCCCAATTATAGGACTGTTTGGATAGAAGGGCCAATTTGGAGTCAGGCCCAACATCCCCTCTGACTTTAGAAAAGAAAAAACCCTTGTGAATTTCTCACAACCAGCCACAGAATATAAACACACCACCAGAGATGGCCAGAAGAGATGCCTTTAAGAGATGTGAGAGAGAGAAGTACCAAGATAGGGGACAGACAACACATTTTCAGAAAGAAAGAAAAAAAAAAAGTAACATTATTCCGGCCACCATAGAGTCTATTTGGGCCACTACATCTGCAACACTAAACTGTCCCCTAAGGGGCCACTCTGCTCTGCCAAATTGCAAAGTGGCACTATGAGCGGTTATTCTCAACCCCTGACTCTTTCCAGTAATAAATACATGCTTTGGTATGCCTCAAAAAGACGTCCATGATGCCAAACACTTCAACTTTAATGCAAGTTCCATATATTTAAGTGTATGTGTTTAATTTTCTTCTAACTATTGATGTTATTGATTAGAAGAAATGCATAGAAAAAAAATTAAAAAAGAAAAATAGCCCAATGATTGTTTCCACCAAGTAGTATCTTGAAACCAAGAAACACAAACAGAACATACACACGTCGCTATCAAATAAAGTTCTAACAGATTCACATTGCTCATGATGATATTTGACCACATAGCACATTCAAATATCTTTCCTTATGTACTTCAATACACAAAGATACAGTAAAATGTTTTGGAAAGTGTCAGTAAACATCAAGAATTTAATACACATTATGCTAATTGCCAAAAAGAATCTCAAGTTGAAAAACCATGTATTTTAACATTCATATCCTAAAATGATGCATACCTCCCAAATTTGCTGGATTGGCAATAAATTTTAAACAGATTGCCTTAAGCTGTGGACAGTGGTGTTGCTCTGCCAGGGCAAGTGTTGTGGCTACATTGTCAGTATTGATTTCTTCACACAATTTTGATTCACAAAGAAGTTTGAGCCGATCAAGATTATAGAGATCAGCAGCAGCCAAGAGATGCTGCACCATGACGGCATATGAGCAGACATTCATTGAGTCCATAACTTCATAGATGTCAGGAAGTTTGTCAGAATAAATGAAGAGAAGCATTGCCTGAAAAAAAAAAAAAAAAATGAATTCTCATTTAATCAATTTGCTCAACACTCTAAAATGAAAGAATAATAACTTGAGTTAGAAAACGACAGGATGCATATAACATGAAGAAGACTATGGCTGCAGGATGAAATAATGATATCTTAAAAAAGGAACCACAATCCTGTAAGTATTAAGAAAGAATGAGATTATATTGACATAAACAGCTATCATCACTCCACAGACTGCTCCTGCAAACCGGGGATATTTTTCGCATACAACATTCTCCCAACTTGGGTGTGTTTGGGACAACTGCAAAAGTTTGATTATTATAATAATAAATTATTGTTATAATTGATTGTAGTCAAAATTTTTGTTTAAGTTTGTCGAAAAGTGATTTTCAGATAATTAATTTTGTTTGGATACGACAAAAAATCATTTAACACAACAAAAAGAGAATTACGAATCTAAAGAGGAAAAAAGCAGTTCAAAAATAATATTGAACTACAAAGTTTCAGATGCAAGAAAATAAATTACTTTCAGAAAACGAAAAGTTTACAAATTGTAGTTATTATCTTAAACACAGCTTATTTTGCAAACCATTTTTTACAAATAGAACACAATTTCATCAATCTCAAACATGCTCTACAAGATTGAAATCTAAAAGACAAAAACAAAGTTGCCTATCAAACAACTTATTTTGTTCCACTACAAAAAATATTTCCGCAAGCAAGACATAACAAGTTCCATCTGACCACTTTACAATAAAAACAAACACAAATAGCTGACAAACTCTGAAACTAACGACAAAAATATTAATTAAAGTATGCTGGTCATATATCACAAATGTATTTCACTCTTCAGATATTACAGATGAGAATTAATTGAAGTTGAAAACTACCTTGAAGATAAAAGGCTCAATATCCTCTACCACTACTTCCTCTAAGCTAGGATCCCCAACAAGTCCAAAAAACTGTGCTCTAAACACAGGAGATCGTGCCGCAAGTATTAACTTATGAGCTTTGAAGCTTTCGCTTTTAACCTTGAAAACTATGTCGCAACCAACCTCTGAGTCTAGTAAGTCCTTAAAATTTCGGCCCATGTCCGACTGTGGCACAATAACACCCTGTTTTGATCCCTCAAAACGAGTTTTGACAACACCAACAGTGCAATGCATGACAAGGCAATCATCTTTTAGATACTCTGAAGATTCAAGTAAATTTCTTCTGAAGAAACGCTTGTAACCCCTGAAATGTGCACGGAAACGTTTTAATTGCAGGAGACACCAAAAAACCATACACAATAACAATCTATCCACCATACCAAAATAATTAAGAAAGTCAAATATAGGTAACTAAAATTACGTTAATTGATTTTAAATGCATTGTTCCTTTCAAACAATATTCTCACTCAAAAACACCTTGTATAGATAGCACAATTCAAGCCCCTAAACCCCCAACTAAACTGATTACAGTAACAAAACAAAAGGCAAAGAATGCTGAACAAATTGAAGGTAACATAAGCTGCCGTTATACTTCAACATGTAAGGACCACTCCTGAGAATGTGATCAAAATGTTAACAGGAACCAACAAGACCAGAGATAAAAACCTTCCGGCCACGGTCCAAAAGCTTAAAAATCATATCAGACAAAACTATAGTTAGGCGTAAGAATAAGTAACTCGATCCCTGGATTTACTATGCACCATTGATATAGTCATGCATTTTGTTAATGTAAAATCACAACTAGTCTGCTTCAATTTACTCCTTTCCGGAACTAAGATAACATAAAACAAATGGAGTGACATTATTCGAGATCCAAAAATTGAGAACACATAAACAAATTAACGTATTAATTTTGTCCTGTCTCAAAATTTGGCTCCTTCAAAGTAGCAGTGCACTTTAGACAGTAAGTGCAATTATAAACATTGATTCAAATTTAAATAGTTGACAATAATTACAATAAAACATGATACGTACACACATAAAACAGGGAAGTTATAAAGTTATTAAACTCTCATCATCCGACATGCCAACATCACTCAATTAAAAACCCTAAACCCCAAAGTTTCTATATATGACCAATCCCCAAAGCCAACCACCATTCCAAGTTCAAAATTGAGGGAGTAAATTGATGATACCAACCACATGCTGCCTCTATACTTCAAGGTGTACGGTCCACCATCAAGAGGTCTATCGAAATGGCTATGAACCTTATCGTTTCCCTTCTCACTCTGATCCACCAACGTTAACTTGAACAGAGCCCTAACATCCGTTCCGTCACTAGCGAGAGCTATGAAGACCGAAACGTACATGGAATTGTCCTCGGGGTTCTTCCCATCAGGGTAGAAGTAAATTGCCCAATCGTAACCACCAACGCTAAAAGTGTCGCTCATGATGTACTTCCCAGCACCCATCCCCTTTGCAAGAGAGTACCCCTTTATCGTAAATTGGTGAGAGCCATTCACCGTTTCGCTGATCGAACGTGAGCACGAAGAGCCCTCCGAGAAGGGCTTGAAATCCCCCATCCGCTCCTCCTCCAATTCCGCCATCGCAAAACCCTAGCGACGGTGGCGCATCGATAAGTGGGGCGAAACCCTATTTCCCCAAATTGGGACGAGGAGAAACGGAATTGAGTGCAGTAAGGAGGGAAATAGGCAACGATAGAGAAGAACGAGGAGTTACGTTAGGAATACGAAAGCTGTGTGGTGTGTTTCGGTTTGAGGTTTTAGGGAAGAAAGAAAGAAAATAGTTAAATGAGGTAAGAGAGAGGGAGGTAAGGTAACAAAAATCCAGAACACAACCACCAAACGAAACCCCGTTATCGTATTTATATGATTCTACTACTGCCAGCCACCGCTAACTCCTACTAACACGCTATCCCACTTTCCTTTTCACACCCCTCCGGCCCTTCGCGTACCCTCTCCTTCCATAAAACTGATTAAATATTGGGAGGGAAAAAAACTTAGATTCATTTTGTGACTATTCTGCTGGTTTAATTTACTATAAATCTTAACTAAAATTTAAATTTATTAAAAAAATATTTTGATATTTAAAAATCGATTTAATATCTATTTTAAAAGTGATTTTTTTATCAAAATTAATTTTAAATTAAGAATTAAGCATATAGAAAATATTAAGCATATTACACATCAAATATATAAATATAAAAAAAATGGTAAATCCAAACTCTATTCAACATATTACGTAATAAAAATATAACAATTAATGTCAAAAATATTTACATAAAACTAAGGATAATAAGCATAATTTATTTAAATAAATATTAATTAAAAATGAGATTGTAAAAATTATAAATAATGTCATATTTTAGTGTGATTGATAATTTTTTAATATAAAAGTAATTATTAGATGTAATTTAACTTGGTTTTAATTAATTAAGAATTAAGAACATGTATTTAAAAGATATACTAAATGTTCGCATATCAAGAGAAATACTAAGTGTTCTAAAATTTGATATGTTTAAAAATATTGAAGATGTATTTTCATGAGACCAGGAATATTTATAAGATGAAAAAAAAAAGCAAAATACGTGGTGATTCACATAAAATATTTCTAAAGATACAATACACACTTCAGGTGGAGAATTAGGAGATACAGTCACCTAAATTTTAAAACATAACATTAAATATGTTCAACACAAGACAAGTTTCAAAATGAGAAACATGTAAGAATTGCAAAAGTTGAAATTAAGAATGGTTTTAATACAAGACACTAACCATATGAGTTTTTATTTTATGTTTGAAATAGTGTTGTTAAAACAAATATGTTCATAATTAAATGGTATGTCTTGTCCTTAATCTAAGAATAAAATATGTTAGTTGTATATTTGAAGAGACCTTGATGCAACAACAACCTATAACATATAATTTTCTGTGTTCAATGACATTTATAAAAGAAATAAACTATATCTAGAAACAACTTTTGGATATAGTTTCAATCTCTATATAAACTTATACGTAAAAAAAAAAAATATGTAAGTGTTAAATATCATTAATGAAATTTTTAAATAGTATGAGAATTGTCAAAACTCTGGTTCTTTTATTTTTATTGCATTTATACAGGTGTATCTTTTGTTGGCATTACTCATTCCAGTTCTTTTGATCTTTAGGTTCTAGACTCATGTGCCACATATCACATTATTTTTTCTTTTGTTGTGAACCCATTGTTCACTGTTATTTTTTCTGCAGCCATTTTCATTGCTCTTATACATCTTTACGCCTCTTTTGCTCTTTATTTATTTCACACTCTTAAATTTATTATTTGTTGTGGAAGAGACTGCAAATGAAAACTATTTTTTTAAGATTTTTTTCTCTCTTTTAAGATAAATATCACTTAAAATGAACTTACTTTATAAACTGTTTATATGAAGTCAAAATTTTAAATAATTGAGGTTTTGTTATAAATATTAAATAATGTTATAATCTATAAAGACTTCATGTATTTAACTTTAAGTATATTGTGTATTTTCGTTTAGTTTATGAAAGATTAGCACATAGTCTTGAGGGGATTTCATGCTATTGTAAGCCAACAATAAAAGATAATAATACTTGTAATTTTTTATAATTAGCATAACATTTTGCATATGGTAAATACGAACTAAATATAATTTGGATTGGTTAAATCAATATAAAACTAAAGTTTTTATTGTATTTTTATTACTTTATTTATCTTTCTTGGCTATCATTTTAAAGTTTTACAAATAAGATTGTGAACTTGCTTTTAAAATCATTAGACGACCGCCTTCAACATTTGTTTGGATTTGCTTATGAAAGTTTTTTATAACATTTTTAAGTTTTACTAAAGTCCTCCCCTCTTAAATCTAAAAATTAGTTTAGTTAGTACTGAAACTAATATTTTAATATTAGTTCTCAACATAATCAAAGGAATAAAGATATAATAATGGAGAACGAGAGACAAATCATCATCATCATAATTTCTTTATTTAAACGAGAAAATTTTGAAGACTAAAAACAACACATTGTTACATTCTTTTAATCATGTCATGCAAACATGATAGATATGGTAAAAAAATAATAATTGCATACTTTTAAATAAAAATAATATTATATTACAAAATTTATTTAAATTGATTACTACAAAATTTATTTAGATTGATCACTATAAATAAAAATTTCTCCTAGGTTCAAAAGCTCACAAGTCTTAAACATATATCCTCACAATTTCTTTATAGGAACCTTTCTTTATAATATAAGTTATTTAATATAAAAAATAACGAAAGTCATTTATAATATGACTTATTTAATATGAAAATGAACAAAGTCATGTTAACCAAATTTACCTATTTTGTTTAACATATATGATAAATAATTTTAATTAGCATTATATAAATTTTATTCACATATACACTAACTAAAAAAAATATATACTTTTATACTATAACAAAGAAATGTATATGTTGAAATTAAAACCAAATCTATACATTTTCATAATTTAATTTTAAACTGAGTTTTTTTTTTTAAGGGAGTTGAATTTTTAATGTATTAATAAAAAAAGAAAAGTTGTTTGTTTTAGAAAAATATTAATTATTAAATCTATATATTTTGTCAACTTTAACCCTGTTGATCCAATTGTCTATTCCTTTTCTTTATCACATGTTATCTTCCTTTTCTAAAAGCAAAAGCAAAAAATAAAAAATAAAAAATTTGATAGATGTCCACCCTTTTTACCAAGGATTTCTTTTACTCCAATGTGTGCTTTTCTCCCTCACACAGCAAACCAAACACTCCATTTATTCTCTCGATTCCTTCAATGAGTCAACTGCACCCAAATTACTGACACAATATCTCTATGACAGAAATTATCAATTTTCCATATTATTTGGTTTGTGCAATTAATGTCCAACTGACCAAGTCTTCTACCTTTATAAATACTATGTCATAATAATCACCCACAAAAAAAAATGAGCTACATTGAGGTTGTTCAGTGATTAATTTTTTTTGATTTGATATATTGCATACAAATCAATGTTAGATGAATCAAACACTCCAAATAAAATATACAAGAAACGCTTGTAACCCCTGAAATCAGCATATAAACGTTTTAATTGCGCCAAACACTCAAACTATATATTAATGTATCACCTTTATTCAATGGATTTAGTATCGAAATAATGCTTAAGTTGATTTTAACTTAGTAAGTGCACAGCCCATTTTCTGTTTCTTAATTTTTTTTTTCTCAAACTCTTCATCACTTTATTTATTTCCTTCATAACCAGTCTCCTTTTTTTCCATATTCCTTTTAAAAAATACCAAAATATTTTTAAAAAAAATTATCAATAGCTTAATTTTTTAAGCACGTAATTATTCATTAATTTTTATTTTAGAAAGGTAAAATCCTATTACGTTGATGTTCACATAAACTTCTGGCAATAAAAAAATCTTAAAAATGTAAAAAATATTCACAGCGATGAACTCAGTAGTAAAAAATACAGTAAAAAGAATATAAAAAATCATATTTTGATTACTAAAATATTGACTAAGAATATTTTAAAATATGTATCTTAACATGACTAAAATATCTTAAAACACAATCAAAACATATTATTTAACTTTTATTATAATTTTTTATCCTTTTTTTTATTTAAAAAGATTCATGGATACCCAAAAATCCTCTTTTTTCTACAATTATATTGATTGTTTAATTTTTTTTCCATAGACACACACTTTTAAATCGAATTTTCCAATTTACCAAATATCGGAATCATTCACAGATTAATCGATTCTTCGTTGCAATTGGTCCCATTTGATGTCAAGATTTTACATTCTTATAAAACCGTGCACTAAAAAAAAGGAGGTTTACCGTGTTGATGTCGCCATAAAAATAAAATTGTGTAATTAGCTGCAAAAAAACACAGTGACAGCACTTATTTTTGTTCATCTCAGAAGTGGATTTTAGTGAAACACTGAATAGAAAGGAGAAATTTTAACCCGAACCCATTATTTGTGGATCCATGAATTGAATCGTGAAATCCCCAATGACTGGCGATTTTCTCCGGACACCGCTCTCTGTCAAGATCGCCGTCTTCTTCTTCATCGCCGTCACCTTCTTCTACTTCGGCAAGCACTGGTCCGATGGCTATCAGCAGCTCGTGTTCTTCACCACTCAACGCTCCGACCCGGATCCGGACACGAGCCCGGTAGTTTCCACGTCGCCGAATTACGACAAATCCTTCAACCTCTCCGCCCTTATTGACCAGAACAGAACCCAACCGGTGCCGGAAAATGCCCCACCACCTAAGCTGCCGGAGGGGTCGATCGAGCAACTGGGAATCGTGAACGATAATGGCACGATGTCCAATGAGTTCGAGGTGGGGGATTTCGAACCGGGTATGGTGGATCAGTGGGTGAACGGGTCCCAGGTTGGGAGGGAAGGTTCTTCTTCTGATTTTGCATTGGGGAGGAAGAAGTTTGGGTTGTGCCCGCCCGAGATGAGAGAGTATATACCTTGTTTGGATAACGAGGACGCGATTCGGAAGCTACCATCCACCGAGAAAGGGGAGAGGTTCGAGCGGCATTGCCCCGAGCAAGGTCATGGGTTGAATTGCTTGGTTCCTGCACCCACTGGGTACCGTACTCCTATTCCATGGCCCAGAAGCCGAGATGAGGTCAAAACGTTGCCTTTTTGGTTTCTCTTCCAATTTAGCCAAACGGGTGTTTTTGGTTTCAATTAGGAGGATTTTAAATTTGCTTTTATTTTTTTAAGAGATAAAGTTCAGATGCAGTTATATAGGCGCTTCAACTTTGATAGGAGAACAGTGTCAAAAGCACGAATATAACTTCACATACCCTTTTGTTAAGGTTTTCATGAATATAAGTTTTTTGTTTTTGGTGTAGGTGTGGTTCAATAATGTTCCTCATACACGTCTTGTTGAAGATAAAGGAGGCCAAAACTGGATTTCTAGAGACAAGGATAAGTTTAAATTCCCGGGAGGTGGCACTCAGTTTATACATGGGGCAAATGAATACTTGGACCATATTTCTAAGGTTTTAATTTGTTGTTTTTGCATGCTCTGATTTTGGTTTCGCCTTACCTTTTTGTTGGGAAAGTGTAGTTGCATCTTAGCGGAATCTGACGTTGGATTTTTTATTTTTTTTTTATCATAGATGATTCCTGAAATTACCTTTGGTCGGCATATACGTGTTGTTCTTGATGTTGGTTGCGGGGTTGCTAGTTTTGGTGCATACTTACTGTCACGGAATGTTGTCACTATGTCTGTTGCTCCCAAGGATGTTCATGAGAATCAGATTCAGTTTGCTCTTGAGCGTGGTGTGCCAGCAATGGCAGCAGCATTTGCAACTAGACGATTGTTATATCCAAGTCAAGCTTTTGACTTGATACATTGCTCACGTTGTAGAATTAATTGGACTAGAGATGGTATATATTTCTCTTTCTTGTATGATAAGCAACAGTTCTTGGTAGTAACGAGGAGGCATGTTATACTGAAATTAAAGAATCCATTTTGGAACTGCCACTTTTCTTGTTAATGATATGTATATGACACTATTTGTGGTGTGTTGCTTAGAACTTATTTTTTTTTTTTTTGTGTGATGAAGATGGGATACTGCTGCTTGAAGTTAATAGGATGCTAAGAGCAGGAGGGTACTTTGTCTGGGCTGCCCAGCCAGTTTATAAGCACGAAGAAGTTTTAGAAGAACAATGGCAAGGTATAGCTAAATTTTCTGAAGCTTTTTAGAAATGGAGTTCGTCTAACTCTTTATTACTGAGAATGCTATCTAAACCTATGGCGAATGTAACATTTGATTTTGTTATCTCCAGAGATGCTTAACCTTACAACTCGACTCTGTTGGAATTTTTTGAAAAAAGATGGGTACATTGCAGTATGGCAGAAACCGTCTGACAATAGTTGCTACACAAACCGTGAGGCAGGAAGTAAACCTCCAATGTGCGACCCAAGTGATGACCCAGACAGTGTTTGGTATTGTGTTCAGGCCTTCCTTATACATTGATGATTGTACATTTCCCTCAATCCAGATGATTATTGTCAAAAGTGATGTGTAAAATTATTACTACCGTTCTTATACGTGATAGGTGCATTTTGCTAATATATAGGTTTGCATTCCTTAAAGAAGTAGAAAAAGAAGCAGAATAGCATGTTCCTTCATGAATGTTGAAATTTAAACCATGTTTTCAATTAAAAAGAAAGTTAAACACAATCCTCATTTAAATAAATATGATGAAGTTTTAAGCTCAATTCTAAACTAGGACTTCTGAACTGTAAAAATGATGATTGACTATCTCACCACGACCAATAGCTAATAGCAGCCTTTTATATCATCAATTGTAATTTTAATCTGTACTTTCTTCTAAAAGTTAAGATTTTTAGGTGGATTACTGAAGCACATGCCAAGTTAGAAACAACTAGTCCTCCGCTCAACCCACCTTGGAAAAAGATAGAGAAACAATATGATATAAGAAGAAAAACGAAAAGAATATTACGTGGTAGTCTATAAAATGAAAAAAATGGTTATTTTTCTGTTTGTAATAGCTTTTGATACATTATTATTAAGAGTTAATGGCTCATTGCTGGCGATTTTGTTAATTACTTGATTAATTTAGGTATGTTGATCTAAAAGCATGCATCTCTGAATTGCCTAAGAACGGCTATGGAGCAAATGTCACTGATTGGCCAGCTCGTTTGCAAGCCCCTCCTGACAGGCTTAAAAGCATAAAGCTAGATGCTTTCTCATCCAGATCAGAGCTATTTAAGGCAGAATCTAGATATTGGAAGGAAATAATAGCAAGTTATGTTCGTGCTTTACACTGGAAAAATATCAGACTAAGAAATGTTATGGACATGCGAGCAGGTTTTGGAGGGTATTGTTTATGTCTTATTTACTTTCTTGTTATAAATTTGCATTTGGGACTTTTTCCCTATGAGAATCTTCAATATATTTGTGCGTTTTACAGATTTGCAGCAGCATTGATTGAGCAGAATTTTGAAAGCTGGGTTATGAATGTTGTTCCTGTTAGTGGTCCAAACACTCTTCCAGTTATATATGACCGTGGATTGATTGGAGTTATGCATGACTGGTATTTCACTATGCTTATTTAAGATAATATCAATTACAGGCGTTCTCAATTTTGTGCTGTGGTTTTTTAATTTCAAGTACCGAACAATTCCCTGTTTGTCCTAATCCTCTAAATTACTGTCAACTTGTCAGCTTGTAGTAACATTTTCATGATTTTTAATGTAGGTGTGAGGCATTTGACACCTACCCCAGAACCTATGATTTACTGCATGCTGCCAACCTCCTTTCTGTTGAGAGGAAAAGGTAATATTTCCCACTTATTGGCATTTTATCTTTTTCTTGCCAATTATTATTGTATTTGAACCAGTAAAAAGGAAAAAAAGAGCATTGCATCAGGGTTTGGGCATTAGCCTTTCATCTCTCTCACGCAAAGTGGTCTATCTTTTTAAATCCAATCTATCATCCTTCTTAGCCTATAACCTATGATTTGATCATAATTAAAATTTTATTCAAATCTGATTTTGATCAATTTATTACAATATCAAATCAATGCATTGATTAGGAAATACATGATACAAAATATAAGGACAAACTTGCAACTGCTTTAATATTTCATTACTCATTCAGAGCATGCATTATGACTTAGTCAGTTCTTAACTGCTTATTGCAAAATATGAAACATGTTTGATGTCTGCTATCAATTGCATTTCTCTCTATCAGATGCAATGTCTCATCCATTATGCTTGAGATGGATAGGATACTAAGACCTGGTGGACTTGTATACATCCGTGATTCTCTTGAAATTATGGATGAACTTCAAGGGATTGCCAAGGCAATAGGCTGGCATGTGATGTTGCGAGACACAGAAGAGGGGCCTCATGCAAGTTATAGGGTATTGGTTGGTGAGAAGCACTTACTACGCTCCTGAAGCCAGATAGGGTGAATTGCATGACTTTTCTTTGACCTTGCAACCGGAAGTTATCAACAGATGATGGGAAAAACTAGTATTGGAGAAGTGCTGGAAGATGCAAGTGCAAGTACTACTAGGCATTTGAGAAGTGCAAGAAGATGCAGGTGCATGCACTTCCTTGTAAGCCTCAAGAGGTGGTGAGCGTTTATTTATTGATACTACTATTCTTGAGATCCCTAAAGCTGGATAGGTCAGGTGCATCATCTAACTTATTTTTAAAATTCTATTTATTTGTATATTCCAAAGCTCTACGTAGCTTAAATATTTTTTTTTTTCCATGATTATAAGCACATTTGGTGTTGGTCTTTAAACAAATTTTGGTCAGTTTGTATCTCTCGTTTGTTCAAAGTCCCATTTGGAACCAAGCTAGCGGGCATACAAATCAACAAAAAATTATAGAAATGGAAATTAACAATCTGTAACTATTATGATTTTACCCACGTTTGTCTCTACATTTTTTGGATTATTTTGTCCCTTAATTATCATTCTCATCTCTATCATAACAACGTCACAATTGTTAGCCAATGTTAGCCAACGCCGACGTCATGTTTGTTATATTCACCACTACTACTACATTCGTCATTGTTATCATTTGTTATCCCCATTTTTATTACAATTATCATTGTTGATATTACTATTAGTACATTATCTTCATTGTGGCAACTATCATTATATCATCACTATTAGCACCATCCTTAGAAGAGACACTAAAAAAGAAAATACACTAAAAAAGAAAATCATTGAAGGATAAAAGAGAGTATGAATTGCTATCAATTTTTTTTTCTTCATGTTTTCAGATTGAGTACAATAACAGAATTTATAGAGATACGCAATAGTTTCAAATACAATTGTCTATAACTAGTTAACTAATTCTCACATCTTCAAAAAAATATTTAATAGCGTTTTGATTTTTGACATTTGAAAACCACTTATTTTATTTCTCCTAGAGAATTATGTTTATTTTACTTCTAATTTTTGAAAAGTGTCAATAAAAATAAAATAAAATACATTATTAAAGAGCAAATAGCATATCCCGACATTAACTGGGTGTCGGAAATTTATTAAATTCAGTCTTCATATCCAATAAAAAAAACACTCAAAATTTTAATATTTTAATTAAAAATATTAATATATATTTGTTTGACATGTAGGTAAGTAACTGTACATTTACACACATTTTCACATGCTTAAATGTCCAATTTATTTCGTATGCTAAAATGCTAACTTATTATTTATATAACTAAATGCTAGGTTAAATTATATTTTTAGTTTTGTACTTTATTAAAACAAAACAATTCAACGCTTCTGTATTTTGTTAAAAAAAAATATAATTTTATACTTTTAAATAATTAAAACTGGTATTATGAGCATTGTGCTTTGTTTGGATTGAAAAATAGTAATAGAAAAAAAAATGAAAGAAAAATAAGTAGAAAATGATTTATTTGAATTGAAAAGAAGTGAATGAAGCGTGAAACAAGTTTTTACTAGATTTGAGTATATATTAATATATATATATATACATATATATATATATATGTATATATATATATATATATATATATATATATATATATATATATATATATATATATATATAT